>Ga0126342_10021961_pt1 | contig 10589 bp, 6 predicted proteins | sample Cyp1metagenome_FD_92528 | JGI IMG/M metagenome (GOLD analysis project Ga0126342, IMG submission 92528) | Coral microbial communities from Lord Howe Island, Old Settlement Bay, Australia - Cyphastrea 1 metagenome | ecosystem: Host-associated > Invertebrates > Cnidaria > Coral ...
CTATATTGCTTCTCCTGAATTATATGCATTCTATAAGGAATTTTTCCCGTGGAACTCCCATTTCATAAGGAATTTCTTATAAAATGGCGCCCCCCGGGTTCAACTTAATATTATAAGGGGGATCATGTAAATATACGGATATGATTTTCCAGAATTTTCCAGAATATGAATGAGTATGGATGTATTTGCCAATGGATTGGGAACATCTATAGGAAACCCATGGTTTTTGTCATCCAACAGACGGATTTCCTGCTGAGGATCCGGTGGGCAGACCCTACACGGTCATTGGGGAGGCAGGGGTCTGGAATCTTTGGCACTGCTTGGTGGCTGGAAGTTTTCTAACTTCGTTTTTTTTGGAATGATGAACCCAGTTGAATATATATATATATATATATATATTATAGTATAGTATATTATATTATATTATATTATATGATGTTTGAAGTCTCGGATTTTTTTTTCATAGGAATGATCTGTTTTTGCATATTTGGGGGACAACTTGAGGGCACCAGCCAAGGACAGGAGACTAAACACATGTGACAACTTATGTATCCTCAGTAGCCCAGTAGCTGCATTTGGACCAAAACCCATAAAGCATCATCAAACACGGGTTCAATACCCAGTATGTGTGCTCATTATAGTTGGTTAATGTTGCTGATCTTGCATGCTCCATTGATTTGTTTCAACTGTTTGAGACCTCAGAATACATAAGGTACCCTGTATGTATAACCATTGTAGTTGGTAATATGTCTAGGTCATATTTCCAATTATTTCCTCATATTTCCCCAATAATATAACTATTAAATGTTGTTATGTCAATCTTTTCAGGGGAGAAAAACATCAAAACCACCTCCAAGCGTTAGGCGGAACTGCTGCGTTTGGGCGCGCCGGAGTTGGCAGAACGTCTCAGTCTGGTGGTGAAGGTACCTTGGTCCATCTTACCAGCACTGATGGTTTCTTCAGATTGCGGAAAGCATCAGATTCATTACTTTATCAGTTGAATTATTGAGACCAATGGGCCTCAAAGATGCTTAAGTAGATTTGACTAGCGTTTTCAGGTGCGTGGTTCTGATGCTGTGATATGGCCCAAATCGATTGCATTTTCTGCTGATTTGATTTGCGTTGCCTTTCATATGGCCAGTGGGTCTTTGATGGTCCTGCTGGTGAGAATTTCCTAGACCAACCAGTGAGAAACTTGATGGGGCAGGCCAACGAAATTCGCTTCATCAAAGACAACGTGGAAGAGGGCAAGAAGGACCAGCCTCACCGGAAAACGCTACGGGTGCACGGTCAGATTGCCCCTAATAAATGATCCCCTTGAAGGGAAAACATGGACTGACCCAGCAGTCAAGGATTATTCGCCACCAATAGGGGAACTCTCTTCCTGATGGCCCATATGGTGGCCCGTCTTTCAGGACATTTTGAACATCAAAAGGGCATGGAAGAGCATGGTGGTGATGCAGCGGAAGGCCCTGAAATTCACGGGCCTCTCCAGTTGCTTGGTATACAGATGGGCCCAGGTCGTGGGCCCCTGGGCGGCTCACGGAATACATCGGATATGTGCTACTTATAGCGATATCAAGAAAAGGTATCCTTCACCAGGGGCTAGCCATCCTGAAGGACCACAACATGGTCAACATGGTGGATTTTGGGGTCGCAAAAAGTGTTGACCCCACACAGTGATCCACCGGATGCAGTTCCTCCTGAGGATTTGCCAAGACTCGTCCAGATGAAGAGCAGGGAACCGATACCAAAGCCGAGGCCTGTCACCTTTGTTGGCTGCTCTTGGTGGGGACAGAACGGTCATACTCAACTGAGATCCGCATGGTGCTGAGCATTGTTTATGTTTGATTATGTGTTTGATTTGTGGTACGCGAAGAGGGAATAATGATGAATTAGTTTTATGAGTGCAAAGTATGTGTGTTTGATATGTGTTCTTTCTCCTGGATATATTCAACCCATCCAAATCCCGTGTTGCGAACCGCCCAGGCCGAGATTCTGGCAATGCCAGCCATGGAGGAAAGGGAGAAACTCGAGTCCTTCTGGTTCAAGTTTCAGCTTTTTGGCTGATGGCGGACCATGGGGATCCATGGGGGTCCAAAGTTTTTGAAGCAAAAATGGAGTGAGATACCCATGACATCCCATGACCCATGACCATCCGGTTGCATTGAGGTACCAGGTGAGATGCTGGTAATCAAATTGCTCCACATGGGCCCGTTTTCAATCCTACTTGGCTCCAGGTTTGTGCAGCACTGTAGAATTTGGCATGATATGGCATGATGAAAAATCGTTTGGCTTGAACCCATGGCCAACAGGGATTTCCATGTGCGTTTGTATATACTGGGCGATTGCCAAAAACAGTGACTCATGGCTTCTCTACCTCTCACAGCTACACGGCCTGGGTGTTGGAAGCAAACCGCCAGGCTGGGTGTTGGCTGTGGCGTGGAAGTGGGTGAGGATGAGGATCGCTTCCCCGTGCGCTTCAGATGTCGCTGGGATTGGAGCGCCGCTTGTGACACCATTGGAGCGGGTAATGAGTTCCTGTACTGCCAAAGTTTGCGAGCAATCCCATGCGCTTTCAGTTGTTGCCTTTGATTACTGGTACTGCAGCAAGTAAGTTTGGCAACATGGGTGAATTGGGTGAATCGCATGATGAATTTAAAAGCTTGACAAACTGCAGAAATTATTCCTCCAGATTCACCAGTTTCTGTTGGCCAGAAATCGCTTGAGAATGGGGGCCCAAGGGAAGCTAAGCTGCCTGGTGCTGAGGTTTGCTGTTGATTTTCATCCTCCTATCACCAGAGCATTGCTCACTGTTGGGCTCTCAGGGTTTAGAAGCGACCGGACCCAGCGGGCAGAATGGTGGCTGCGGTTTTCCCTAGTATCGATCCATGAACACCATAGTATTTAGTCATATTTGGCATATATCAATATCTAATAATATCTATATGTATATATATATATATATATGGATATATATATATATCCCATTCAATGAGCTCATAACTATACAATATATACAATGACCACCACAATGTGATGGTGGGGGGAAATCATCCCAACAAATGGCTGATTTCAGGGAATGACACGCATGTGTGGCCCCTTAGCTAGCGGGCCGGTGGTATTCTCCCTGTTCTTCAAGCAAATATATAGGTCTATTTCAAGGGCGCGAATATCTGTATATATCTTTGAGTACTATATCCGCGAAGGCTCCGCAAAAGTGAATTTCCGACACATGGATTCCGCAAAAGCAAAATGCACACCGCGAAAGTTTCGCGAAAGAGATTTCGATAGAGAAGAGCGCATAGAACAAAAGTTGTGAAGGTTTCGGACATGCCTGAGATGAATCTTTGGATGATAAAGAAGCCATAGGCCCATAGGCAAGCTGGGTAATTTTCTGCATTATTTGCGAAAGAAATGAATTTAGTGACTTGGTCCAGAGGCTGCTGAGTTTCTTCTTCAGCCTAGTGTTCGTCACTTTGAATGTCCTCCTCAGCCGGGGATCCCAGCTCTGGGATTCCATCTGAACCTGCTGCTTTTGGGGACCATTTTATACCATTTTTTGGGAGTAATCAACAGGTCTAAACAGACTTTCCATAGGCAAACTAAACCTCAGATGGTGAGCAGAGCTCCGGTTCTGAGGGCGGTGCCCTGGACCTAGAGCCTGAAACTGACCCATTGCCAGAAGGTTTGTGATGAAGAAACAGACGGCAGCGGCGGTTTCAAATTGAGCATTCTTAGTGATCTTAGTGTTCTTGTGCGGGTGTATGATCTTGGGGTGTTGGGGGGTCAGACCTGGAAAAGAACAGAGTTGCTCATGTTGCTCTCACATCTATCGTGTTCTATGCATTACTAGAGCCGATCGGTTTGCCCAATACCAGTCCCTGCCAGCCAACCCAAAGTGTGGTTGACACTGCCAGGTGATCCTTCTCACGTTCCTCAGATCTGGAAAATGGGCAGTTGGGAACTATATAATCTTAACCAAAAGAGATGAGATGCAATGATTTCTAAGATCTAGCCATTGCCTATAATCTGGTCATCGGTTGTGGATGATTGTGGATGATTGTGGCACCAAAATGGTTGTAGATGATGTGCGTTAACGATGCAGCTCTTTTGTCATGTCTCTGGCATTGGTTGCTGTCATGGTGATTGATAGCCGCTGGCCACTACTACATGCCACTACACTATTCGGTACTCCGGGATGCTCCGAGTGATTGAATGATTGAATATGGGTTTGTCTGAAAATAGTGTACCCCTACACCCAATGGTTAGTGATCATTATCCCTACTAAATGGCTATAATTGGGGGTATACCCCATTTTCAGACATACCCATATGATTGAATATGATTGAATCCTATTTTTGTTTCCTTTTGTTTCCTAGGATGATGCCCCTCAGATGCAAATCATTCCATTGAACCCTCCCGGAATTTGCAGTCATTGGAGATCCGACTGAACCCTGGGCTCCCAACCTGACCTAGACTTCATTCTTCCAAGCTAAGCCAAACTGTACGCCCCTGAGCCAATTTGATGCTCAACCCCCTTGTCTTGGGAATTGATCATCCCAAAACAATAATGACCGCCCTAAGTTCAAATGCAAACGAACCGCCAAGGTATTGGTTTGATCCATTTTGATCCTCTAGTAGTTCCATCCTCTGTGGCATCCACCATTTGGTTCTACGAGTTCCACGAGTTCCATGTCCGTCAGGTGATCATTGCGAGTTTGTCGGTCAGTAGCTGCTGCTTAGCCTTCGTCCTCTACGACTTTCTGGACATCGACCCTCGGCGACGAACGAAACTAGCTGCAGCTGGGGCTTGGTTGGAAGCTGGTTGATATCCATTGGACCACAGCTACAAACCATCCCCAAAATCACCATAAATGGGTGCTACAAACCATCCCCAAATGCTACAGTAGCTTTATGGCTTTGGGTTTCCCACATTCATGTAATGATTCCTTATTATCCAGGATGAACATGGATGAACACCAAAGTTGCATGTGCACAAGGCCTTCCAACAAAGAAATGGCCGTCTAATGGTACCCCCAACCGATGCAAGGACAGCGTGCAGCGCCTTGAACAGCAGATTGCAGAGATGAAGGCGCAATCCTGGCTGATATTGGCTGATTGGACCTTGGAAAGTGTTGTAATTTGGCCCGAAATTCTATGCCGTACATGCTTGATGATTATTGATGATTAGATGTGCATGAGCAGAATTTGTCCTGAAATGCCTGAAATTCCAAAAAGTACTTAGGAGGTGCAATCGGCCACTAGCCTTGTGCCAACTGCTTTGCCAAACATGCTAAACATTTTATAACCCAAAATTCATCTTGTGACCCTGTGACGTGCAGGCAACGACCCAACGGGTGGAACGTCGTCGGCAAGACTTGCAGGCAAAGGGTATGGGCCTGGCATATGATGTTTTGGAACAAAATAACTTGACAAAACCACTTACATGTAATGATTTTTCTGATTTTTCTGATTCGTTTGGGACATATATGGAAATATTGAGTCACTAGCGGCCAGAATCAATTGTCATCAAATATCATGTCACAATTGTCGTGCCACTGAGTCTGTGGGCCACCACCTGTGCCGAAAGAATTGTGGACCTCCAAAATCCAAGAATATCCCAATAATATCCAATTAATAACCTCCAAGACCCCAAAAGTCACTAGGATGCATTAGGCCCTGTCAAACTTATCAGGCCATCTTAGGGGTACTTGGGGCCAGGCCTTCTTTGCGCGTGTGCACCTGCTGATGTCACTGTGGCAGATGAGGACCTTGCCACGATTGGAGATGTTCCTTGGACTGGGCTTGAAGCGCAACAACCTCCAAGTAGGTGATGGTTTCGTGCTAGAACCTATTTGGCACGTTTTTATAGGTGTCTCGGTGTCTCTCTATCGTGTTGTCAGCAGACCTGGGTTTTAGATGGTTTCAGGTTGAAGCAGCTGGGCATCATGCTGGAAGATGAGGAAGTCAGCGCCTGGCCTGACATCTTTGACCGTCCCAGGGCTCTGATAGTGTTAGTTGTATTGTGGAAGCCGTTGGAACGCATTATGATATATTATATAATATATGATATAATTACATTAAATGATGTTCCATGTTGAAGTTCGGTAGCAGTACATTTTTTACCGGAGGTTTTCCAAGTCAAGGATCTGTTTGAAAGCCTTTGGCTGCATCCAATTCTTGATCCTTTGGCCATCAGAGATGCGTTTGATGTATAATTATATGTTCTTCATAGTTCTTCATATAATAATCCATATACTCATCGACGTAATTGGCGTCACAGTGCAGATCTATTCCATCCTATTCCTTCATCCATTGTCCATCTATCCGCAGCCTCGGAGGGGCCCTGGGGTCGGCTGAGGTGCCATGCAAGCCGTGCTGCATGTGCCTCGGCTGCAGGATTTTCAGCCCTTTTTGTCCCTGATGGATCGAACTGGAACCACAGGATTTGCCACAGAGATTGGTGAGGCATCCCATGTGCCAGGCCAGACTCAGTCAGTAGGAAAAAAAGATGATGACACACCGGAACATGATGGATTGACGCTTCCATCACTAGGCATGTAATTGTGTAGTGCTTCCAAGACATTGCCCCTCCAATTTTCGAAGATGTATGACCCTCCCTGGGATGCTGCTAGGAAATGGTGGACAAGTTGAGGGCTTTGGAAAGCACCATGCTGCCTTTGCCATTGTGGCAAGAGGATGGTGCCTTGAGTCCCCTGGACTAGAACTGGAACCTGGAAAATCTATCGGGGCTTAATGGGGCTTAAGAGAGTTTACGGAAATTTGATGGGATTTTGGATGGATCTTCAGAGAATTTGACAGAGGTCTCAGGATGTCAACTCCGTGGCCTTGCGTGGCTAGATAAGTTTGCTGAGTCCAACAGACCACATGCAGGTCATGGTTGGAATATGCATGAATATTCCACATAGATAAAGTAATAAAATAATATAAAAATATATAAAATATATAAAGTGCATTGTTTCCTTCCTCATCCTTTATTACAAACATTTACAAACACATGTTATAATACGGCTGCTAAAGCCGCTCAACAGGTCCATCTCAGATTGATGCGCTGAGGTCCATCGCAGAAGTACGACTTCTTGCAGCTCCTCCAGCCGTTAAGCACATCCACTGGCAAGGCCTGACGTTCGAATCGTTCATCGATTTGGAGGATTGATTTCCACATTTCTATAGCAACCTGCTGTAGTGGGTTACATATGGGTTACATATGGTTTTCCAGCAGAGCGCAAATCATGTATGTATCGTGTATATAGTATATATATATATAGTATATATATATAGTATATATATAGTATATATATAGTATATATATATATGTATCTCTGTGTGTGTGTTGGTTTGGTAGATGACTGCCATTAACCAAATGTGGTGATGTGTTGGTATCGGCCATGCCCTTACCGTAACCCCCAGGAGTTGATGGTGCGCTTGCCGGACGCCACAGTGGCCCTGAGGGAACTGATGAATCAAATTCTGGATTCGCGTGCGCCTGCCTGAACTCATACATCAAGATGAAAACTATAGTAGTTATAGAGATCTGTAGAATCTGCGACACCTAGAAGGGGCTGAAAAGATCTGAAAAGACTAATTAGTATCCTGCCTATGTAGGTGGGATCTGATCCTTTGTTGTATTGAATATTTACGAGGAAAGCCCACAGGTATCCTCCAACCAATTTTTTCTCCTTTCAACACTATAGAGAGGCCATGGCACACCGACTCTTGACTGCTCGACTTGAGAAAAAGCGTCGATAGTGCTCCCATGTTTTGTTGCAGTGATGACCTGATTGACATATCAGAAAGACCGAACGAAAACAAATGCACATGTTTCTTGGCGGTTTCCAGATTGGGGTTCCACCCAAATGTCCAGTGGCGGAGTGGTCCCGAGGTTACAACACCCCCCTGGTCGGCTTGGGCACTGGGCCTGGATTCTCAGGAAACTGCCATCACCCAAGGGACTGGCCCCAAGAACCGTGGAAATGTTGGCATGTTTACCCCCCAGAAACAAAAACAGTTTGTTGACCTCTTTGAGCAGCTTCTGCCGCGCTCCCGTTTTCACTTTAGGTTGGTCATCATTCTGGCACTCAGCAGTTCCGACTTCGTTTCCATTGTAGTGCCTCGGGCAGCATCTAGACTTCAGATGCCAATGGATGGTTCTGGATGGTGGTAGGTGCCTCCGAAGGTGCCTCGGAATACTTCCAGAGTTCTGTCACTGTCCCAGTACATATCAAAGTAATTATATCTAAGGTTCTACGTCTAGAAACTCCTCCTCATTCCTTTTGGATCTGCATTCGGGAGTGTTCGGCCCGTGGTCCATAGTGTCCTTTGTTGGGTGCTCCTCTCAATCAACGAGGGTGCATCACTTTGTGGGAAAAAAATGTTGGCTGCACCGGTATTCGGTATGGGTCAATATGTTGCTACCCCAAACACTTGGACAGTTTTTGGGGACACTAATGGAGAAAATGCAAATCCCTGATTTTGATTGATTTTGGTCATATGACTAGAGGGTCAATTGACGCAGATGTAATGAAGAGTCGCATCAAAGTTTTACATTTGATATAATCTCTCTCTCTCTCTCTCTCTGTCTCTCTCTCTCCTTCTCTATATGTTATATATATATATGCAAAAAACAATTCCCTATATAGTATGTGACTTCCCCAGAGTGACTGCCAAGAGTGCAAACCGCACACTCCCAGCTTAAGGACTTGCTCAACGGCAGCTTGGCACAAACACTTGGTGGCTGGTGGTGTCATTTTTCAACATCCCATTTCAGTGGTACCAAATGTGGAAGTTTGGGATGGTGAGAAATGGGAAGAATGGAAAATCCATCCATATCAGCCTACAGTTCCGCAGTTCATGGACTAACTTGGGAACGAAGCTCCCGGTGGCTCGAGCAACCCATAGAAATCGGGCCGCATCATTGCTCTGATGAAGAAGGGACGTGCGGCCAAGCAATGCCACTCGGATTCAGCGCGGGATCTCGGGACTTTGAAATTTCGAGGTTCGGGCACAGCTAAAACTTTAGAGAAGCAAGTGGCCCCCCAAACGAAGGTTGGATGTACAAGATGAATCAAGATGACCTGTTGGTTTCTTTGGTACTCTTGCCCTAAGCTGTGCCCTCCGGCCTTGAAATTGTTGGATACTTGAGACTTGAGACTCATGTACTTCAACCTTGGTGACCCGTTGTTTATTCTTTTTAGGCATTGAATGGAGCAACAGCACACATCACCAAAACGTCTGAGACTGATTGAACATAGCCAGTTTATTGATGGTATATATATAGTCGACATCAATAAGTAGCCACAGTTACGTCATAGTTCCTGCCATCTGGACTGCAGCCGGTGGAAGTTCCAGTGTAATGAGTCAGGTAAGATGCGCATGGCGCAGGGTTGCAGCGTGGCCTCCCTGTTGAACTGTGCTGACAACAGTGGAGCCAAGTGACCCGTCTATAGCTGGATGGTTTCGACTGGAAATGAATGGAACATCCCTACGATGGATGATCTGGATTGATTTGGAGGTACCCCAATTTTAGGAAACCTCCAATTTGTTTTTAATTTTTTTAAAGGAATCTTTGAAGTTTAGAGCTACTTTTCGTATTTACCACCCCCATGACTGTTCGGAACAGTTGAATTTTTATCCGACTGTTCAAAATGTTTGCCGTGGAACACCATGGATCTACAGTACCCTTCTTGGTCCAGCCATCGTTTTAGTGGTCCCAACTGGGTTCTTTGCTTGAAAGATTATGAGTTAAATTATCAATGTATACCATTGGTGAGGTATTTGCGGGGACGGGTTCCTGGCTATACCTGAACTTGGAAGGAACCTCTACATCTTTGCGGTGATTGGCATCGGCGGGCGCTTGAACAAGCTTCCGAACTTTGCCAGAAATAATACTTTGAGATTGCAAATCTTAATTGTATGAGATTATATGCATAATAGGTGCTGGTGGTCTCCCAAATCAATCCGAAAGAACCGCCCTTCAAGACTGGTAAGGAACATTGGCATCCATGTCCATCAATTTTGGGGCGATTCAGGGTCCATTTAGTTTGGTGACACGGTAGTGACATCATATCCATACAAATTCCATGAGTTTATGGACAACTGCAACCTTCATAGCATCCATTTCCCCCGCTGTGTCTTTTTCTGCCAGGAACTGCTCCCCTGGGGATCTGGTCCTCTGCAGCGTCAAGAAGGGCAAGCCCGAGCTGCGCAAGAAGGTCCTGAAGGGCGTGGTGATCCGCCAGAAGAAGGCACGGCAGCCACGTGGAGGAAACAAGCGGCTTATGTATCATTGTGATACTTCGTCTATCACTGGATAAGATATATGAATTATAATTGAATAATATATATATATATAACATAGACCCGGGCAAGCCGGCGGCGGAAGTTTCCCAAGAATAAATGACCTATAGTTCAAGGCCAGCCTGTCCCGAGCGTGTCCTTCCCTGGACAAGCGGTTTTTTTTTTCAGCGAGAGACGAAGCAAAGTCTTCACACTCCACACTTCACACTTCACTCTTCGCACTCCAAACTTCACACTCCACAGTCCACACTTCACACTTCTCACTTCTC
>Ga0126342_10021962_pt1 | contig 10589 bp, 8 predicted proteins | sample Cyp1metagenome_FD_92528 | JGI IMG/M metagenome (GOLD analysis project Ga0126342, IMG submission 92528) | Coral microbial communities from Lord Howe Island, Old Settlement Bay, Australia - Cyphastrea 1 metagenome | ecosystem: Host-associated > Invertebrates > Cnidaria > Coral ...
GTATGTGGTTCCAGGAGCAGGGACGAACCTATATATACAATATTGATTTTAAGGTATTTTCCAGTAGAAACAAATATCTGGTTGGTGGTTTGGAACATTTATTTGTCCATATATTGGGAAGAATCATCCCAACTGACGAAGTCATATTTTTCAGAGGGGTAGGTATACCACCAACTAGTGATATAATGAATGATATGGGGAATATAATGGGATTATGATGTGCCACCAACCAGATAAGAAATAAGATTTCAGGGTGTCCTCGATTTTCAGAGACAACCATTGGCAGTGCCTGTACGGAGAAGTTTTGAAACATGGGGCCCCTGGGGGTCGTTCCTGCGAACGATCACCACTGGTAGGTGAGGCGGTTTATAGAGTCTCAGTACTGTGCCATGCGTTCATCTGGTTGGTGGTTTGGATTTTTTTTTTCCATATATTGGGAACAGTCATCCCAACTGACTAATATTTTTCAGAGGGGTCGAAACCACCAACCAGTCATGTATTTCAATAGGTTCGCTACAGTCCAGTTGAAACAAACATGAAGCAACAAACATGGGGAGATTTAAACAATATGTTTAAACTAAAATAGTTTCCTAAACAAATACATCAAAATTCCAGGATCAGTCTCCTTTGGCCGGATCAGTGTACTGAATAGCATTCCCAAAACGCATTCCCAAAAGCCAGTCCCAAAAACACAGTGGCTCTAGATCTGGCTCAGATCTCCATTTTCTTGGCACCAGCATATAAAGTTTGTTGATCAAACAACAAATTTATGTGTCACTTAAAACCAACAAAACGCTCCGATGATTTAGCAACAATGTGATACACCCAGCACCCAGGGCACCCAGGGACCCAGGCCCCCGAAAAAGATTGGAGATTGGATTCACCAGAAATCCAACTTAAGGTTATAATAGAAACCAACGATAATATAATCAGATGGTTTATATTGATTATCTTCAAACAATTTTAGCATTGCAAGTTGGTTTATTTGCAAATCGAAATTGGGGAGCCAGAAGTTGTTGTAATGTCTGAAAAGTACCCAGAACACATTATTGGATATCCCTTTCGTAGAGGGCTGTGTGCAAGGAGTCCTTCATCTTGGCACAGAAAAGCTCGCGACTGCTCCTGGTATATCTCTCGGTCATCTCCAGTATAAATGGCTACTTGGAGTGCGTCCCAGCAGTAGTTAATAACATTAATAATCATGGTATTATATATATATGGTTATAATAACCATGGTTATCAATCAGTTATACCATTCACTAATCACTTATACCGTGTGTTTTCTTAATTCATAATGCATCAAATCCATAACATAAACCATATAATAACCATGGTATAATAACATCTAATACCCATTTAATAGCCATGGTTAATAACCATATTAATAACCCTGGTATAACTGATTGATAGGATATCCCCACCGGATTGATGCTTTCTAATTCACGAATCCGATGCCCTCCCTCGAGGTGGTTCTGGCGGCCATGAGTCTGGGCATCGCGCGACGATGCATTGAGGAAATGAACAGGTGACGGTGGGCGGCAGCAAGTTATCGGAGATCATGGGAATCATAGAAGGCCTTTTCCCAGTGTTTTTTTATTAATAGAGGGGTTTGAAGAAACCCCTTTAACAGGTAAATGATGATAGATGGTATACCAAACCGGCCCCTCTATTTTTACCCAAAGGACATTATTGATGGGAATATGATGGGAGCATCATATTCATAGGGATAACTAATGGGATAACTATAGTTATAATGGGAGTTATCGGAGACAATTAATGATAAGAGAGAGTTGATGGGAGTTATCGGAGATACTTAATTGGATAACTAGTTATAATCCTGGAATAATGTATGGAAATAATCGTAGGGATATATTGTATGGGTATAGGTATGGATATAGTATAATACCGTGTAGTATAGATATAATGGGAATATATGGGAATATATGGGAATATATTGTATGGGTATAGGTCAAAATTAGGTACCCCAGTAGTTAGATTGTGAATATTATGCAAATACAATATAATACTATAATCTGGGGTCCCACGGAGCTTGATTTTTTTGACACATTCCCATGTTTTAACCAACAAAATTGGATATACTCCCTGGTAAACTAACATAGCTATGGAAAATCACAATTTTTCATGGGAAAATCCACTATAAATGGCCATTTTCAATAGCTATGTTAAATTACCAGAGGGTAATGGGAATATGATGTGAATATCATGGGATATCTGTTTTGATGTTTTTTGTTTGGATTCTAGTAACAAAATCAGGATTCACTGTGGGATTATGTTGTGATTTCAAAATCTGATTTACCATCAACAATTGGAGTTGTTCCAAGGAGTTTTCGATTTTTTGCCACAAGCCAAATGCTGGGTGGCTATGTGTTTGGGATGTATTCCAGCCATTTTGGACAACTTAATTATTGGTGGTATTCAATAATAAGGAAACGGGATTATTTAGCTGGGTATACACTGCAATAACTGGGACCATTGGCTTTGCTGCATCGCCATTTTGAGGTAAATCCGGGTTAAACGGTCCAAATGATTCGTCTCATTCGTCCCACTCGATTTCTGCTGAATCCTTGTTGAATATTGTTTTTGTTGGTGAAATCGATCGGTGCTCAACCATGTGTCACACATGTGGAAGCTGCCAAACATGTTGTTACTAAAGTTGAACGTGTTTGATCATAAATTTTCTGCAAAACAGGTTGCTCTGATAGAAACCCACATAAATATCCGTGTATTAGTTAATGATTGTTTAACCAGAAGAAATATGTGTTTGATCATTTAACATATTTAGATTGTATTTTTGTTTGTTCGATTTTCCACAATATTCGCTTAGACTGCAGTCCGGATAGCCTTTTTGTTTTTGACATACCAGGTACGCCAGAGAGCGCCAGGCCGCTGACTTTCTCACTTTTCTGGTTCATTTGAAATTGGGAGTTTAATTGGTTACCATCCGGTAATCAAACGTGGCTGGCTGGAAATCCACTAGAAATGATAGAAATGAGGGTTTCAATAGGAAAATCACCGAAAAAAACATAGTGTATTTTCCAGCACGCCATGTTTGATGACACCGGAGGGTATCTGATATTTCACAGGAAATTGTCCTCTGTGCCTCGTGGCCGGACGAAGGGACGAAGACACACGAAGCTCAGAGAGGGCGATGTTTCAAGTTAAGGGTTTTAAGTTTTATCTGATATGTCAACCAAAATCTATAAATTGGAATATGTGTTAACTAATATGTACTGTTCCTGGAGATATTTATCAACTATGTATGAAAGATTTCGGAAGATACATTTCTGGTTGGTGGTTTGGAACATGTTTTTTATTTTTTCCATATATTGGGATAAATCAACTAATATGTATCGAAGATTTCGGAGGAAGATACATATCTGGTTGGTGGTTTGGAACCTTTTTCCATATATTGGGAATAATACTCCCAACTGACGAACTCATCTTTTCAGGGGGGTTGAAACCACCAACCAGTATAAATTGTTTTTTTTTTGGGGGGGGAAGATTCAAGCAGACAGAACTTACCAACCATGTGATATGTGAATATAATTTGGTTCTGAAAATGTGGCATTTCATCCACTGCCTCATGGTCCCAAAATGATCCAAGTGTAGCAAAAGCGGTGGAAGAGAAGAAGACACAGTCCTTGACCCAACAGTAGTTTAACATGAATATACTAATATACCCTCTGGTAAACTAACATAACTATTGAAAATGACCATTTATAGTTGATTTACCCATTAAAAATTAAATTGTGATTTTCCATAGCAATGTTAAATTACCAGAGGGTAGATCATGTTCCTAGGTTTGCAACAATACTTGGTGGCTCATCCCACGAATCGGATACAGTAAGTGATTTATAAGCCCAATGAGACATAAGTTTCTTCACCTTTCTTATCCCACTGAACTAACTGGGGTAATATATGATATATATATAATTATATATATATAATTATATATATATATATATCACCCATTTACGGATTTTACGGTTCGTGTGATGAGCCACCAAGTAGATGGCTTATGGATTATACAGTTACTGGTCTTATCCCACTGAACCAACTACGGTTATAATCATTTTTTTGTTCGCGTGATGAGCCACCAAGGACAGTATAGCTTATGGATTATACAGGTCATTAGGACGATCCTGGGATGAGTGGAACCTGTGGATCTGAGACTTGAACCCAGGGCGTCTCTGACCTCCGATTTTGCGTTTTGATTTGTTTTTTTTCAATGATGTGTTGTTTTTGTTTTATTTATTTTTGAAATCCTCAGGTTGGATCGTGTTTCATCTCATTTGTTAGACATGTACCAAACGAGAAAAAACAACAAAAACACATTTGGGTGTGTCAAATTCCATTGTTTGCATCTAACACCCCCATGATCAAGACATCTACTGTAATACCCGCATTTTCAGACGCACTTATATTATATTAAATATCATATTAAGGTGGTGATACCCTCTGGTAAACTAACATAACTATTGAAAATGAGAAATAGTGGATTTCCCCATGAACAATGGTGATTTTCCATAGTTATGTAACGTTTACCAGAGGGTATATCGAAATTTTCCCAGTGATATCCCCATAAACATCATGTTTTTATCTCCAGGTCCAGGTCTTTGCCCATCAACCATCTTGCAGATCAGTCTCCATTGGTGATGATACTGTGGATGGGCCAGCGAAATCCTGCACCAGTTGATAGGTGGGCAAAATCCTATTCTTTATAGGGGTTCAACCATCCTTTCGGTGGTGAAGGATTTCGCTGGCCCATCCACTGTATCTATTCCATTGATGACAACATGATTATACTCGAACCATATCCATGATCAATTCAACATAATTTAACTATATAATATGTATACAGTATATCATGTTAAATCTTGATATTCTTGGTGCCATGGGACATCCTGGGACTGTGTAAAAATATATTTCCATTTGAACAATCACAGGTGGCGAGTTGTTGCAGCGCCACAGCGCCAGGCTTTCGGGTCCAATCTCAATAGCTTTGGACAGATCCAGCGATTCATCGCGGAGTCCTATGCAGAGTACCAGGCGGTTGCCCGCGTTGCCCGCGGCGGCCCGTGCGACAGTAGTAGTAGTAGCCAGGTAGTAGCATGGTTAGGTCCAGCATTTTAGGTGTTGTTTGAGGGTTTCGTTTGATTTACTTAGCAAATTATGAGGAAACACACATATATATATATATTTATGGGTGGTTTGCGTTTTTTTTTTTTTTTAATAGGGGATTACTAAGCAGCTAATTAATGCTAATTAATATTAATTAATGCTAATTAATGCTGACAGGGTAGCAAAAATTGGCAATCCTGATTTTATGCGTAGGATATCTGAAGTTGGCCATGCGCGGGGCTGCGAGGTCTTTTCAAAAAGACTTGCAATTGATTACTTGGTGATTCACCGTGCATTGAAGGTGCTGGACATATCACGTCCGGACTAGGGCTTGCTGAGCTGCTAATGTTGGGAACCCTCATCAGGAACATCTCTCAGAACCCACGCCATGTGAGCTGATGAGATGGACAGCATCATGGCACTCCCAAAGGGGCCACCATGTGTCTGGCTCCAAAGGGGAGTTGGACTACAACTCCATTTTCTCTCAAGGATGATCATTGATTTCGCCTCGGAACTCAAGGTCGCGCCTACACACGGCATTCAGCAACGCGTGGCCAGATTACAGGTTCGCCGGCATCCCCATGTATTCGTTAGCGACAAATGTCAAGAGGCTGAGCACTTCAAAGGATCTGGTAGCCTCTGGTAAACGTTTACATAACTATGGAAAATCACCATTTTTACTGGGTAAATCAACTATATATCTATAAATGGACATGTTCAATAGCAAACTGTTAAATTACCAGAAGGTAGCGGATCCTCTCCGTCACCTGAAAAGCGAACTGTGGGCCTCAGCAGCGCGCGGAGCGGCCGTGAACTTGGATCGTGGACCTTGGCTTTGGAGGCGGCTTGGCTCTCACCTGCTGGTGGTTTGCTATTCGTGATGTTTTCATTCGGAGACATGCAGGTTATACACCCCCCAACCTATCTCTATAAAATGGATCCCTTCGCATGTCGTTGAACACCTTCCGGAAGAGGCCATTTCAGTTGCAATCGGGACCAAGCACGGAACTACTGTGCAAGATATTGTCGTTGTGAACCGTAGGGTTGACAAAATCGCGAAAACATCCGCAACGCTTAATCATCCGTTTTTTTGTAAACCTTGATGAGCGTAACCTGACAATTGAAGAATGGCCACCATTGACCAAATTACAAACGCACCTTGCAGTACCCAAAGATCAGAGAGAGAAACCTGCACTTGAAAAAATGAGGCTCACATTCCCAAACTTTCCCTCTCCTCCAGCCTGCAAGATTGTAAAGCCTTGTATCCTTTGTGGGATTGGTCCCCAATCCATGCAAACTACACGTGGGCCACCTCGCTTGATGCCCATGATGCTGCCAACGTGGCTCGTAACCCTTTCCTGGGATCCCGATCCTAATGGTTCAACCAGTTTTCTGCAGCTAGGGTTTGCCGCTTGGCACGCTGGAGTGAGACTTGAAGCCAAAGATTTGACTCCAGCTTGCTATGCCACTATGATTAGGAAAGCATTCAACATCATCGCCAAGAAATTCCCTCTCACTCCTGCCATGCCTGGCGACGTTTCCGAGAAATGCAAAAGTGATGGAAAAGTCCATACTTCAGGCTACATAAAGGGCGGGAAGATTGGCATGCCTTTCCCTGCCAATCGCATGCTTGGGGTTGCTTTCGTGGGTCGAAACCATGTCCTGTCTAACTGGAAGTTTCTTTTTAATTCAATCAGCTGATCACTCTGTTTTTCTCTTCTCTTGACGCCTTCTATGCGAGTCTCGTTTCTTCGATGCCCGTGGTCTGCGTGACTGCGTGCGAGTGAGAACGCCTCCCGCCTTGTGTGAACAACTGACTAATATTTTTCAGAGGGGTTGAAACCACCAACCAGTATATATATATATATTTATTTATTTAAATTTATATATATATATATATATATTTATTTAAATTTATATATATATATATATATATATTTATTTATTTAAATTTATTTATATATATAATATTTACCAAAACGTCCATTTAGTTCGGGGATTTCCCAGGGAGCCACGTTTGATGACACCGAGACGGGTGACTATGGCACAGGCACTCTCCTCATGAGCTGATCCTCCAAGGAAAATTCAGGTTTTGACCAAGCCTTCACGGGGTCAATGTTGGTTTGTATAGCTTACCCTCTGGTAAACGTTTACAGTTTGCTATTGAACATGGCCATTTATAGTGGATTGTCCCATCAAAAATGGTGATTTTCCATAGTTATGTTAGTTTACCAGACGGTACAGAATCGGTATATCTCTTTGCCGGTGAGGTGTATATCTGAACATATCTGAACACTGCCCAGCAACTTGCTTGCTACTGAGATTCCTAGAAAACCCACCATAAATGTAGCTCATTTCATGTTTTTTATTTCCCTTGGATTGTCCATATCTTTTGGTATGTTGACCCCAGTGTAGTACCAAAAGTTGTGCAACAAAAAACAAAGTTGGATACATACTCTCATGCAATCACAAATATAATTCCACATTCAAAGTTGGATCATCCCCAAATCACCACTTTCCCTTGTGCTCCACCGTCGAAGATGTTGGATGTTGGAACCCCAAACCAAACCAGCGCCAACTACAGTCTGAGAAGGCGTTTGGAGCCACAGGGTTTGTTACTTAGTGCCTCATCCCACTTAGTAAATGTGTTATAACATGTTAGTTCATCCCAGTTAGTTCAGTGGGATAAATAAATTACTATATACAGTTAATGCATTTAGGGTGAACTAAACCACGGATCCGATAGTGGGATGAACCACCCAGTAGCCATGGGTTTATCCCAACAAAAATCCCTCAGGCGGGACGCAGCTATGTCTACCACGTGGCAAGACATTTGCAGTTGGACTCTGTAGGCGAGGGAAAAAGTCGTTGTCTTGGTGGCTAAAGTTCCAATTTATTTGTTTAACCAGCAAAACACTCTGCAAACACTGTGTTTTATTCAGTTACAGTAGTGTTTTTTGGTGATTTCATTGAGTTTTAACATCTGTTAATCGTATCTTAATTCGATTTAATGGGATTTGTCATTGAGTTCTTGCATGGGATTTAACCAACAACAATGGGGATTTCATATGCATCAATGATGGGTGAATTAATACGTCAAATTAATTATCTCCAGTAGTTGATTTAACCAAGAAAAATGGTGATTTCTTGGCATTGAATGCGATATGTCCGGGGGTTGTAATAGGATTTTGTTCCAATCGCCGGGACTCCAACCTGGCGGCCTGGTCCCCTCCTCAAAGGAGAAACAAACTGGAGGTTATACAAGTCTTGGTTTCACACAACTTGAGCATAAAGGAAGGGGATGTCCGATTAATGAAAGCGAACTTAAGGTTATCTCTGAAACATCAAGCAATGTTTTACCTGATTTCAGAAGAAACGGATTCGGAGTTAAACTATCGTAAACATCTACTGTAACTGTATAACTCTTAAAATAGATCACCCAAGACGAGCAATTATTCATAAACATGATTTATCGATTAATCAAAAACGAAGAGAATGTGGGTGTACGAAATCCTTTACCAGGTCGGAAACACTTGGAACATATGTGCATGGATGATGTATTTGAGAGAGACCCCAAAACAAAGATGGATTTTTGGAGAGAAAACGCTCTTTCTCTGCGTCCCCAGTTTTGGTTCAAAACCCACGAAGCAACGAACATATCATTTCCATGACCGTTCACACAGGTCTGTCTTAAATGGATACCCCAAGTCATGACATGTCATGACTATGTTTTCATCTGGAAATTCAATGAAAATCAAGTTTTCAAACCACTGGATTTCACTGGATTTACCTTCTGGTAATTTAACATAGCTGTTAAAAAATGCCCCTTTAGTTCGTTGTTTTACCCATAAAAGATGGTGATATTCCATATTCTTTGTATGTTTACCAGTTTACCAGAGGGTAGGTTGCTTTCCCAGCATTTACCATTTTAAATGTGCTAGTTTGCTACATCTCCGATCTACATGGTGATGCTCCATAGTTAGCTAAGTTGGTTTATAAACCATAGTAAGTATGTCAATATATCTATATAACATAAACCCAAACGTGAAGTTGGAGTTATAAACGCACCGTAACTTAGCGATTTTCATCGCTCCCTGGGGCACCACCAAGCGGTCTACGCGGATAGGCAATGGTTTGGATGCGGATGGCGTGAAGCTCTACTGTGGCCAGATGGGCAAAAATGTGGCCGACCGGGCCATCCAGGCGCATCTCAGGGGTGATCAGTTTTGAAAACTGTATACCCTTTGGTAAACCAACATAACTACAGGATGGGGCCCCCAAGATAGCGTTTAGTTGCCTTACAAGTGGATGAGTTCTATGGTTTATGGTAGGTACAACTATAGATAACTACCAAATATGGTTATCTATATAGTCTAATAGTTATATCTACCATAAACCATAAAAATTATCTACTATAGATAACTAAGTTAATGGGGTCTATAAACTTATAACTGGGGGGCACCATCCTGTATGGAAACTCACCACCTTTAATGGGTAGGACCCTTGGATTGTTATTTGGTGATCGATCTAAAGGTCCTTCTGAGGAGTTTTACTTGCGATAAAGGAATTTTCATCAACCACCATTTGTTTCATAATCTTCTTACAACAAAAACACATCAATCGAGCGTAATGTGTTTTTTAGATATATGTGTGGTTTCATCTTTGGCCATGTAAAGATGTGGAAAGATGTGGATGTAAGACACATATTTCTGGGCTGGCTAGGTTCTATAGGTTAGATTGGGGATGTTTATAGCTGGGTTTAATCCCAGCTATGCGTTCCCCTGGCCGTTGAAGGGGAAGCACCGCAAGCTGGGAGATCATGCAGGAATGTTTGGACCTGATTTCCGGATTATTATGTAGTATATTGATGTACCCTCTGGTAAACTAACAGTTTGCTATTGCATAGCTATTGAAAATGGCCATAGAAATAGTGAATTTTCCCATTGAACATGGTGATTTCCCATAGTTAGGTTAAATTACGAGAGGGTATATTGTACCCATGTAGTCATATATAGTGCAGCACTCTTTGTTGGGTCCTGTCACTTGTTTTCATTTTTGCTGGTCATGGGTCATGTCCCTACACTCGACGCCGCGACGTTAACGCCCGACCAAGTGTCGCAATCTCGCTATGTTCTTTGGGCCGAAGAAAAATGGCTAAGACTCCTTGTCGGTTTTATTGCAGAACTCGTTCTTATTGCGCAAATGTTGTTTTCATTTGTTTTCCATGTGCGCTTGCAGATTTGGGGCTTGTCTGAAAATAGGTGGCTCCAAAATCTGATTAATCCTTATTGTCACAAGACCTCAAAGCAAACCACCAGGACATTTGCTTCCGCCCCATGGTGGCCGAAACCACCGGGGCTTGGGACAAATCAGCGGCCCATGTGCTTCACATCATCGCAGCTGCTGTTGCTGCTCGAGAAGGGGCGACGGTTGCTGAACTTCACCAA
>Ga0126342_10021963_pt1 | contig 10589 bp, 8 predicted proteins | sample Cyp1metagenome_FD_92528 | JGI IMG/M metagenome (GOLD analysis project Ga0126342, IMG submission 92528) | Coral microbial communities from Lord Howe Island, Old Settlement Bay, Australia - Cyphastrea 1 metagenome | ecosystem: Host-associated > Invertebrates > Cnidaria > Coral ...
ATAAACCATAGATAAACCATAGTTAATTCAGCAACTTTTTCTCGGCAACTTAGCACGCACGCTTTATCCAAGGGAAGCCCCAACCCGGTGCAGGCTGGTGCATGGGATGGTTGAGGCCATTATAATTTAACCCTGGGATCATGCCATGATATAAGGATTATAATGATCAATATATGGTATAATGGTGAGATAATCCTATAATTATTGTATAATTATTATATGATCATGGCATTATAATCAATAATTAGTATCATGATTATATGACCATGGTATATGATAAGATAATAATTTTAATCATATACCATTGTAATGATCAATATATGGTATAATGATCAATGATCAATTATAATCATTAATGATAATGGTATAATGATCAATTTAATGATTATAATGGGATTAATATGTTTTAAATTAAATGGATTGAGATGATGATAATGGTTATCATTATGATGATAATGGTTCTAATTTATAAGGAAGTATGATATAAACATATATAAACCATTATATCCAAGGGTTAGTATGGCTAATTATGATAAATTAGAATAATTCACTAATCTGAAATAAGGATAAACCTTTGGCTATTTTGGGATGATTCCCCTTACCTGAAAAATCCAGTGAGGGAGAACAGTGAGGTCGTGATCAAATTTACCCAGATGTATGGAATATTTACCTACATGTACCCCAAACATGGCCCTTTTATGTAGGTAAATATTCCGTACATGGAGCATCTGGGATAAGTATCCGTAAATCCTTGAAGTCACCTACTGATACCTCCTGCACTAAACCTACCTACCTACCTACCTACCTACCTACACAGAATGGGGGTTAAGATTCATCCTGGGTTGACAAGTTAATAACCCGGTTATATATATATATGGTTTATCCATATCATCTCAAGTTGGTGTGTATGTTGCTGTTACCCTCTGGTTATTTAACGTAGCCATAGAAAATCACCATCTTTAATAGGTGAACCATCTATAAATGGGCCATCTATGCCATGGCTATGTTAAATAACCAGAGGGTATATCTCCATTCTCATTATACTATATATTCCAATTGCATATCCTCAAGTATCCTCAGGATATTTAGCCCAACATCATCCCAACAACCATCATAAATGGATATAAATGGTTGGTATGTTTATTGTTGGGTTTACACATCATGGCCAATCTTAGATACCTTGCAAGAAATTAAATTCTTAGTATACATAATCCCATTGATACACAAAGACTAAAGGATTAAACTCACGGGGCAGCGTTCGTAGGCGCAGTTGGCACGGCCGCAGTCGATAAGGAGGCGGCCTTAGGGCAAATGTCCTTCAAAGATGAGGACACTCTGCCTTCTAGTTCTCCTCTGCGTTCATGACCTGGTACTGGCTTGGTTTTGCCTCGCATTCTGAGGCGTCGCCTTCCGGGTTGTTAGCTTGGTCATCATATGTCAGTGTTTTGTCTTGGTCAACAGCCAAGCAGCACTTTTGTCGGGTAACATCACTGATTCGCCAAGGATTAAACTACCCATCAAAGATTAACATAGACATTACCCTCTGGCTATTTAACAGTTTGCCATGGTATAGATGGCCCATAGAAATAGATGGTTTACCTGGGTTACCTATTAAACATGGTGGATCTTTCCATGGCTATGTTAGTCATAACCAGATGGTATGTCCTATTCTTCATGGGTAAAAACCACAGCCTGACCATCCTCTCGGCCACATGTTTCGCTCCTCTAAGAGCCGTTGAACTGCTCGGACTCCGGCTTGCCGGGTCTCTTCCTATGGGACAGATGGGATTTGCTCAGTCGAAAAATGAAGGTTCAAACAGCAAAACCATGGGGAAATCAATGCAATTATCAGGGGAAAACGATGGTTAACCACTGGCTTTGTGATCTTTGTGCGTGTGTTGACTATTGTATATTATCCATCCCAAATAAGACCATATGAGACAGTTCAAAACCTACCATGAAGCTGAAATATTAACCCATTTGTCGGGATCACTCTCCCAATATGGTCAGGCAGTGGTGAGGTTGTCATTAAAAGCAGGCAGGGTTGAAAGCAACTTCTTTTCCAGCCCTTCCGCCCTTCCGGCACCATTTCTTCGTCAGCCATCAAAAGGCGGCCTCTGCAAATTGAACTGACTTTTCAATCAGAAGAGTTCGATGATCCATAATTTAATCCATGCACCGTAACCAAGAGTACCCTCTGGTAAACTAACATAGCTATTGAAAATGGCCATTTATAGTGGAATTTCCCATTAAAAATTGTGATTTTCCATAGCTATGTTAGTTTACCAGAGGGTATATACTTTGGCTTACGTTGCATTCCTTATCGCTTCCGATCGTTTCGCTGCTGCCACGACATTTGATGGATCATCCACTAGCTGAGCTGGTCATTTGATGACTGGTGACATGTTGCGATTGAATCATGAAGGTCTGTAACCAGCATGACTTGTCAGATTGTACCAGATGTACCAGTTATTAAGTGAGATGATCCACCAAGCAGAATCTGCACCAGCGCTTGCTTTGAAATTTCCTCCATCAGAGTCAAGACAAGTTGCAATTGACTCGCCTTCCCGCAAGCATTCATGGCTGCACAGTAGCAAATCACACCTGCATCAATGGTAGCGCGAGTCATTTCCTCCATAAGAAGCAAGGCCTGTTGCCACTGGCCACCCCTCTGACAGGCATTGATAGCTGCACTGTAGCTAATGACATCCCGATCAACATCCTCAATCATGGCCTCAAACAACGAAATGGCGTGTTGCCATTGACCACCCTTCTCACAGGCACTGATTGCAGCGTTATGGCTGATGACATTGGGAGCGACGTCTGCCACTCGTAGCATCGCAAACAAGATCAAAGCCTGCGTCCATTGGCCTCCCTTCTCGCATGCGCTGATTGCTGCATTGTAGCTGATGACATCTCTCTCAATGTTTGCCTCCAACATTGCCTCAAACAAGGTCAAAGCCAGCTCCCATTGAACGCCCTTCTCGCATGCGCTGATCGCAGCATTGTAGGTAATGACGTTTCGGGGATGCAGGCGGGTATCGCACATTGCCTTGAACAAAGCCAATGCCTGCTGCCATTCACCTGCTTTTTCACAGGCACTTATGACTGCGTTGTAGCTAACGACATCTGGCTCAATGCTCTGCATTGTGATCGATTCAAACAAGAGCAATGCCTGCTGCCATTGACCTCCCTTCTCACAAGCGCTAATGGCAGCACTGCAGCTGATGAGATTTGGGCGAATCTTTACTTCAGAGATTTCATCGAAGAGGGTCAGTGCCTGCTGCACTTGACTACCCTTCTCACAAGCACTGATGGCTGCACTGTAACTGACTATGCTTGGAGGCACGTACGCTTTGCTCAATGCATGAAAGAAAACCAATGCTTCCTGCCATTGCCCACCTTTCTCACATGCACTGATGGCCGCGTTGTAGCTAATGACACTTGGACGAATACGCATCACCAGCATCATCTCAAAAAGGGTCAAGGCTTGCTGCCATTCACCACCTTTCTGGCAAGCGCTGATAGCTGCGTTGTAGCTGATGACGTCAGGTGCAAGATTGATGGCACGGATTGCGTGAAACAATGTCAAAGCATGCTCCCACTGACCTCCCTTTTCGCAGGCACTGATGACTGCATTGCAACTTATGACGTTTGGTTGAACTTGTGCAGTTGACATTGCTTCAAACAAGGTCAATGCCTGCTGCCATTGACCAGCCTTTTCCAAAGCACTGATGGCCGCAGAGTAGCTAATGACATTTGGGACAATGTTCGCCCTTGGCATTGCCTGAAACAAGATCAATGCGTGCTCCCATTGACCTCCCTTCTCAAATGCGCTGATGAGTGCACTGTAGGCAATGACATCCGGATGAATATTTGCCATAGACATTTCCTGAAACAAGGTGAAAGCTTGCTGCCATTGACCGCCCTTCTGACAAGCCCAGATTGCCGCGCTGTAGCTGAAGATGTTTGGGCGAGTTCCATCTTCTCTCATCATGTCAAGCAGGAAACACGCATCTTGCCAACCTTGGCTTGGCTTGGCTGGCACAACATATGGGTCTGAAAATCAATAGGAAAAAGAGTTCCAGTGACTGTACCATCATGTTCCTTATTATTTGACGGCATGCCATTTGGGGGTTTATCCGGTTTTCAAACACACCCATATATTCTTTGTAGATTCCAGGTTCTTCATTGATATCCCTTTCGATCGCAAATTACAACACGAGACACAAAAAAGTCACCTCTGTGCAATGTTTAAGACATGGAATGGTTATATGGTGCATGGACCGGATACCCATCCCTTGCCATGGGAATCCATACATACTGAATATATAATATAATTTAATATAATATAATATAATATAATATAACATAATATAATATAATATAACATAATATAATATAACATAATATAAAATAACATAATATAATATAATTTAATATAATATAACATAATATAAATATAATATAATATAATATAATAATATATGATAAGATATAATATAATAATATAATATAATTTAATATAATATAATATAATATAATATAATAATATGATAAGATATAATATAATATATGATATGATATAATAAATGATATGATATAATATAATATATATATATATATATATGAATGAGCCCCTGTTGCCTTGTTGATGACCATCCTAAAAATGATATGAGCATCCCACGAACAGTTCGCAGTTCTTTGATCATGACGCAAGCGTTTTTTCCACAGACGGAAATCCCCACGGTGTAGTCGCTCTCAGCCAGTGTGAAGTGCTCGATGGACCGACCCAGCTTGAAGGCTCTTGGAACAGACCCAGCTTCCTGGGATGTCCTGATTTTTTGTTTGATTTTGCTGGGAAAGTCATCTGAACAACATGATGGTTGATGACTCTTACAGTAATGGTTGATGATGGTTTTGATGATTATTAATGGTTGATGATGATGATGATGATGATGATGATGATGATGACAATGATGATAACACGCAAGGACAAACAAACAAAAACAACACCACAACACCACAAACACAGTTATAAAACACGTGCACGAGTTTATTTAAGTATTTCATATGTCATTAATTCATTTGTTGATGGTACCGTTTCCAAGAGTTAGAGCACCAGGGCTCAGTACTCGTAATCGGATTTTGAGCCACCAACCAATGTCAACTGTCGCAAATGCAAAGGCAACCCATGGGCTGAATGGTTGATTTATTCAACTCAACAGCTCTGCCTTCTCTGAGTTTTGGGATACGAAGACCTTCAGCTAGGTCACTTGATTTACTTCTCAGTTTAAGTTGATTAGAATCCACAATGCGACCCCCAACGTCACTCCTCAGCGTCTCTTGAAAAGCTCTGCCAGCCTCTTTCCTCGATGGAGAATCCATCTATCCACCGATGTCCCCTTTCTACCACTCATTGAATTTGCTTGGGCCAAATCTGCTGGAGAATTTTGGTCGACCAAACCAAGTGACATGATCTTGCTCATGCTGAAGATCAGATTTATGGTAAATGGTTACTATATAATGGTTGAGAATAGTTACTAATGGTTGATAATAGTTGCTATAATGGGTTAATATGGGTTAATACTGGGTTTATACTGGGTTAATAATGGGTTAATAATGGGTTAATAATGGTAGAAAGAACGATCGTTCATGGGATCCACATAAACCAACTTATAGGCTGTGTCCCACGAATCGTAATTGGGTAATACCCTCTTGTAAATCAACATAGACCCTGCCATTCATCGGGGATGGAAGATTAGTGAAACCACTAAGAATTAGTGATTTTCAGGGTCAAGATGTTAATTTGCCAGAGGGTAGTCATATTTCACTGGATTGGTTTTTCAGGGAAAATCTTCACTGGAAACCATTGTTTTCCCCATGAAATATTGGGTTTTCCTGTCTGTTTTTTTCTCAAACCAATCCAGTGAATATGGTGCAGGGTCTTTTTTGTTAATTTACCAGAGGCTAATTGTGGATTCATAATGGCTTAATAATGGGTTAATACTGGCTAATGAGTTACTAATGGTTAATAATAGTTACTAATTATATAATGGTTAATAATGGCGTAAAAATGGGTTACTAATGGTTAATAATGATTTATTCATGATGGGATACCATTTTGTACCCACGTTATATAATTAAGTTATGGCTTGGCTCAGGAGGCTCACCTTGTGTGGTCGGCCAGGGTTCGGTCGCGAAAGTTATAGATTCCGATTCTGTCATATTGTCATCATAATCCATGAAAATTAATTCGAGATTCCATAAGATTATCCCATCCATTCAATTTTATGTGGACAAACATGGGATACTGGTTGGTTACTGAGGATTCCGAGTTTTTTGATGATGATGATGATGATGATGATGATTATGATGATGATGATCATGATGATGATGATGATGATGATGATGAGCATCCCATATTGTGTTTAAACATGTTTAAACTTACTAACCATATCAAACCATGCTAAACCATGCTGAACCACTGGAATCTTCTCGAATCTTTTGGAAATCATTCCTTTGGACTTTGAAAACCACTGAATTCTGAAGTTCAGCACCCCATCGCAAGCCATCTAAAGCCTATGGAAATATATGGAAATCACTGAAGAATCTTAGTGAATCTTATGGAAATCTTATGGAAATCGTGGAAAATCTGCATCTGGTTGGTGGTTTCAACCCATCTGAAAAATATGAAAGTCAGTTGTTCACCTTATTCCCAACTGAATGGAAAAATCATCCAAATGTTCCAAACCACCAACCAGAAATTTGTTTATATAAACATATATAAACCATAGTTATAGAAGTGATTTCAAGATATTTCAACCATATAAACATATATAAACCATAGTATACCATAGAAAATCTTCAGCCCTTTACCCACCTAAAACCCCCTTTTTTTTCGGATCCAGGCCCAGCCATCCCAGCCACCGGCCTCTTGGAGTCGCATCTTCTCGTCCTGCTTCAGCCACTCCTGAGCCGGTCGATGGCGGGGATTTAGCTTCAAGAAATGGTGCAAGGTGGTGCCCCCAAAGATAGCTAAGTTGGTTTATAACTCTAATAACTAGGACTTATGATAGATATATCTATAGTTAAGGGGATTAGAAACCAACTTATAACTAGGGGGCACCACCTTGTGAATTATGGGATTTTATCCATTTGAACATGATGGATTTGATGGTTCAAAACATTGGGATTGTGACCATTGTGGGATGATTATATATGATAAAAAGGGATTTTTAGATGGATGAAATATAGATGTTTTAATGATATTATGGATAGACCTTGGACCTTGGTGAATGATGGCAAATATATGAAAATACGTGAATGGATTGAGGTTCTAGGAAGGCGTCCCCATGCGTTTCACCAACGCTAACAGTGTGGTTACGTGCTTGCAAACAATTTGAGTGTTTCATGATGCGTTATATTGGTACGACCACTCTAACTTTAAGATACATTCGCCATAATTTCTAGCCTGCTGAAGCGTCTCTAGTCATAGCTTGATTCATACATCCTATCAACTAATAGATATATCTACTATAAATATCCATAAACATGCATAAACCATAGTCAACATGGGTGGAAAAAAAAACGACTTAGCTCTCTACAGATCCCCACATTGCAGCCTAGCCATGCCTAGCCTATTCACGGACCCTGCAGGCTGGACCCCTCGCCTGGTGTTTCTGTTCAAAGGCGCGCTCAAACGCCTCACCGATCCCATCGAAAATCATCAAAAACTTCAGACCCGTTGTGTTGTAAAGTAACACTATAATAATTAGTTGATCTCTATGTACACTTCTTCGTAACCACCAAAGAAAGTATTGTAAACATACATCATACGGTGACCACAGAAAAAAACAATACCTGTTGGGGATGGTTTTTACGAAGCATTTCTGGTAAATTGGAGATGGCTATGGTAAAGACGGTCTAGTGTACTACATCCGTGTTGCCAATTATAAATACCCCCACTAAACCAGGTAGGATTAGTAACATGTAGTAACCCTCTAGTGAAACGCGCCAAGCTACCCGCCAATCAACCTTAAAAACTGTTATATACTTTCATATCCATATTTTGAGTGCTTAAAATCTATGTTCGATGTTTCAGTCTCCCATTAGTTCATACCTATTAGCGTGCTGGTGCAGGCGTATAGTGGCTCACGGCTCGGCATGCCATGACATATGGGATTTCCTCTTGATTGGCATAATTGGCATATGGGATTATCATCCATGAACTGGGAAACCTTATCAACCAAGCATTATAATGGAATAATATGGTATGCTATATGTTTCGACCTGCTATATTCAGTGGTATTCAACATGGTATTAATAAACAATAATAATAAACATATTAACATCATTGACTGGAATGACAAATTTCTGTCAAAAGATTGCAAAAATGTGGTATGGTCATCTATCCGTGGCCAAATCCAAGCACAACGGACATCAAAACAACATGAAAATTGATTGATTACCATTACCCCCAATACAGGTGTATGATAAATGGTATATCATCTAACTTTCATTATATCCAGTTGGGCATACATGCCTCATTCATCCCAAGTTATGTCTCATCCCATGAAAATTCCATTGACTTCAGCATTTTTCCCCATGAAATCCCCGCAACGCGCCCGCGCCTCATCCACCGGCACCCGCGGAAATTTCCGCGCAAAACGCTGCCCGGAGCTGCCCGAAGGACCAGAAGGGTGACGGGGCAAGGTGCCACTGGCACCTGGAGCTGAGAAAATTTGGGGATCCTACCAGTGGGGGTTTCACCCTTCAATAAATGATTCATAGATGTGGTTTAAAATGGTTTAAACAACATAAATCATCAAAATATGGGATCCAACAATAAAAAATTAATAAAGTCGGGTTGGAAGCCCATTGGAAGCCTTCAAAAAATGATATTTATACAGCCATACTTAATTGTTGTTTTAACATGATTTTAACCAGCATAAACCAGCAACAAGTAGGACCTAACATTACCTCACAAAAAAAAAAACATCGGGACTTCAACAGCAAAGTGTGTTGATCAGCTGACTGGTCAACCTTGGATTCAAGGTGGTATTGTATATTGAGGTATTGTATATTGAGGTATTGACCATTGAAACCGATCAGCTTGTATTTAAGCCACAAAAAAATAGGTCTACCAACAAGTTGAAGCAATAAGGATTGTGATTAAACATATTAAACTAACAAAACATGGTTTTGGAGCAACCAGAGATGGGCATTTAATCCAGTAAATCAGGAGATGTTCAATCCGGAAACATCATGCAGTGGGCATTTATTGGTCCAGGCTGAAATTCAGGAAAGTTCCCCCGCGCGGCTTCGATCTCATTCAGGAATGCATTGAAGCTGGACACATCTACCTGCTGGCCATCTGTGAGGTCTTGGTTCCTGAGGGAAGATATCCGACAAGAAACGTGGCCAGTGTTGTCTGGCGCTTCATCTCAAAACGGATGTTGTAGGACCACACTGGGATGTCTTGGCAGTCAGCCAGCACTCAATGGAACGACGAGCTCACCAAAAGCAGATGATATGATGAGCAAATAACACAGTACACCTTCAAGGATTCTCGAGGCAAGGCTCACCATACATAGGATACGTTTCAATTGCGCTTTTCATGGGATATGTTGATATACTATGTATTTGGACATCCAGCTATACACCCATACTGCCAATTGTTTTGTCGATTTACTGGCTGGAATACTGGAATATCTGTTTTGGAAAAGACCCCCGATAGTCATGGAACCTGAGTAAGCTGGTAGAAAATCCTCTAATGTTACATCGACAATAGTAAAGGGGGGTCCCCCCCTAATTTTTATTATTATTATTATTATTATTATTATGTTTTTTTTAAAATGGGGGGGTCTGCTCCGCAGTAGTAAATCGAAAATCCCAACTCTTCCCTAAGGCTTCTGTAAGGTTTCGACAAATCCTCTCTTTTCTGAGAGGCTCTGATGGGATCTTCATTGGATTCTGATTAAGAACCTCTGTTTTCTGATAGGCTTTAATGGCATTCTAATTGAATTCTGCTTGAGAACCTCTGTTTTCTGATAGGCTTTGATGGGATTCTCATTGACTGAACAAGGTAAAGTTTTGGATTTGGTAAAGGTTTGCTTTGTTTTTGCTTTTGAAAAGCATGCAATTACAAATAAAAACCATTCAGCAACAATTAAAAACACTAAGGAAGAAGGGAAAAAAAAATCAGCTAGAGCCAGAAAGGTTGTTTATTATTGCAAGTGCCAATTCCAATTTTGAATTGCAAATGCAAGGACCTGCAAGGGGGTACCCTTTGTGGACCTGTTTTTTGCAATTGTTTAAAAGGATTTTAATAAAGAAACCAGTTTTTTTGAACACAGTAAAGCTTTGGATTTGGTAAAGGTTTGCTTTGTTTGTGCTTTTGAAAAGCATGCAATTACAAATAAAAACCATTCAACCACAATTAAAAACACTAAGGAAGAAGGGAAAAAAAAATCAGCTAGAGCCAGAACGGTTGTTTCTTATTGCAAGTGCCAATTCCAATTTTGAATTGCAAATGCAAGGACCTGCAAGGGGGTACCCTTTGTGGACCTGTTTTTTGCAATTGTTTA
>Ga0126342_10021964_pt1 | contig 10589 bp, 13 predicted proteins | sample Cyp1metagenome_FD_92528 | JGI IMG/M metagenome (GOLD analysis project Ga0126342, IMG submission 92528) | Coral microbial communities from Lord Howe Island, Old Settlement Bay, Australia - Cyphastrea 1 metagenome | ecosystem: Host-associated > Invertebrates > Cnidaria > Coral ...
CATACATACATACATACATACATGCATGCATGCATGCATGCATGCATGCATACATGCATACATGCATACATGCATACATGCATACATGCATACATGCATACATGCATACATGCATACATGCATGCATACATACATACATACATACATACATACATGAATGATTGCGCAGTACGTCCCAAAAAGTCTACATATATATATAATATATTATATATTATGTCGTCTATAATTATTTATGAATGTCCCAAAAAGTAGGCGATGTGTGTGTAAACACATCGTTGAACTGGAAGGGCTAAAAAGTAATCCCTCAATCACATTTCCCCTGTACATATGCATAGCTTGTGAAATATCCTGCTACATAATTGGGGCTGCAACACAATTAATACCCTCCGTTAATTTAACATAGCTATTGAACATGGCTATTCATAGTTGATTGACCCGTTAAAAATGGTGATTTTCCATAGCTATGTTTGTTTACCAGAGGGTGACTGAGGTTTATCCCACTCATCTGGGCTGCACATCATATGCTTATACTTATGATAACCACTTCCTGGGATGCACATCTGCACATGGAAGGAATCTTAATATCCCATTGCATCCCCATAAATTGTTAATTAATGTTAATGATCATCAACCAAGCAATACAATTATCCCCATCTCTGCCATATCCTTGATGCTTAAAACCGCCACCAACTGATACAAGATGCTATTTTTTGACTCCAATAGCCTTACCTCAGGAAAATACCATAATTGTCATTTAATATCTCAAGGATATATCATGATATACCTGAATCCTGAATTTTGAATAGTGATCATAAAATTCCAACCCGGTTGAGCCTCAAGATTGCTTCCGCTGAGCCTCCCCCGCCTTGAGGCGATTAATCAAGGGCGGCTTGGTGGTATCTCGATCCCAGCTATTGTGCGTCACCTGCGAACGAATGGACGCGGTGGCTGTTCCAGGCCAGGTGAGTTGGTGCCGATTTTGGTACTTCTGAATCTATTGCTATAGCTGTGAAACACGTTATGATATGTTATATATGGTGTTGTAATATGTTATAATGTGGTTATAATATGTTATATATGGTGTTATAATGTTATATATGGTGTTATAATATGTTATAATGTGGACCTGGGAGCCTGGGGAAAGGCCGGCTTTCGCCTTGAAAAGATCTGGTTGGTGGTATACCTACCCCTCTGAAAAATATGAAAGTCAGTTGGGATGATGGCGGGAGCGATACCTTCCCACAACCTGACAATGGAAAATCCCCATTTCTGAACAAGACTGGTTGGTGGTTTTAACCATCTTGAAAAATATTAGTCAATGGAAAGGATTATCCGATTATCCCATATATTATGGAAAATGAAAAAATGTTTGAAACCACCAACCAGGTTATAATATGTTATATATGGTGTTCTCTCTCTCTCTCTCTCTCGTCGTTGTTTTCTCAGTTTGCCATTAGATTCTCTTAGATTGTTGGATTGTAGGGGTTTACTAAGCCTCAAAGTAATAATAAGTACTGTGATAACGAAGAAGAATAAGACTAGCACAATGATACTAATAATCATTAATAAGGATAATCATACAACACACATTCCAAGGATTTCCAATGTACCCAATGTTACCAGTATTGGGAACATGTTTCCCCCCATTAAAAAAAAAAAAAACTAAAACTGGTCTGATCATTGGCCCACCAGTGGGTTGCGAAAGGTGGTCGTCAAAACTATAAAGCGAGTTAACCATATAGCTAACCTAGTAACAGAAAACCGAGTCACGAATCATGTTATATAAATCCCCCAACTTCGTGAAAAAGTATCCGATAGTTAGATCTTTTCAATATCTCAATGGGAATTCCAGGATCCTAAAATGGAGGTACTGTACCATATAAGGCCATATTTTGTGGGGATATTCCCTGAAATTTACGCCTTACATAGGCCTTATATATGGAAGGTACCTCCGATCTAGGATCCTGAAATGGCCATTGATCTACAGTTTTATACCCCTTGACCACACCGAGGGTTCACCCCTCGCGCCCTCTCGGCCCTCTCGGCCCTCTGGCCTCGATGCGTTGGCTCATCTTATCCAAGGTCTCCTGGGCCGTCCATGAAAAAAGGTGCTACCCCCATGACGTCATGGGAAACCCCGGGGTTTGCCCCCCGGAAAGAAGCCTCCAATTACAGTAGATGATGATTTTCAGTGGGGAAGTATGGGAAAATCCATGGAAAATTGAATGATGGGAATTGGGGTACCCCACTTTCAGACAAACCCAAATGATCATTGAGATGGTACTGTAAATGATATAAACCAGAGAACCAGATCACTGGTGGTTTCACCAGATGATAATTTACTATCATTGAACGAATCAAATTGTTGAGATGATTGTTGGGATTATGATGACGGGGTCCCAACAAACGGATACAAGAATAAGGATTTAAACAACAGATCATGATCATGTGGGCAAACATGATACGTTTACATCTGCGCATCTCTCTCGCGTAATTGTGTCCGTTTGAAGCTCATGAGTATGTCCGAGAGTGGGAATAGTTGCCGTTATGAGGCCGAACGGCCAGGTAAAAACATCCGCCAACATCACTAAAAGTATCTCAAAGCATTGGGTTCGCTAAAGAAAACTAATATGGTTGTGACGTTCAATAGGGAAAATGATGACTAACCAGTGGATCTAGAGGTACCCTACTTTCAGTCAAACCCATATGGGAAACCATAGTGGTGTTCCCATCCGTGAGGGAAACACTTCTCAATTGTCCTTAGACATGGCCGTGTGTCCATTGCTCATTCCGCCTTACCTCCGTTTCCCCAACATGGGGATACCAGAAAATCTCCACCTTGTTGGAAAATAGGACACTTTTTTCACCATCAGTCGTCTACCAAAGTGGATTCTCCATCGGAAAAAAAAATGACAAACACACCTGACAGTTGACAATTCAGCCCGTCCTTGAGCATGTCTGCGAATTCGAAGGCCATGGTTTCCATCTTGGATGACAGCGACGCAATCTCTAAGTCCTGGCGGCGCCCCATGGCCCCATGGTTCTGCTGTCCAGCCATTTTCATGGGCTGTCCTTGAACTTGATAAGCAACTTTGTTGATTCCCTGATCCTCTAAGCACTTACCTTCATCATCTAGTATCACTGATGTTTTTGGATGTTTTTTTGTGGGTGTTGGTGCATCACTAACCCAGGACCAACGTCAAACTGACCACAGCTGACGGCTCACACATGCTCCAGCATTTTTATCCATCTTCGCTGGTTAAATCCCTTGATATCTCCATTAAAAAACATATAAAAAAAAAACTCCATGAATCCCATGGAATCCACCATTGTCGTTGACCACCGAATCTCCTTTTGTCTCAGAACTTCTTCCTTTTCGATCTTTACCTGCTCTATCTCCTGGCGTTTTCGTCAAGTCGGTCAAGTCGCCAGGTTTGACCCTCTAAGAGCTTTGTTGGACCCCGATTCCCGTGGTCGACTCCCATACTACTCTTATAAGAAACCCCAATGTAAAGTATGGGAAGCTTATCGGAATAGGGGTGCCCATCATTGGGGGTCCCTAAGAATTCCATGGTGGTGATGAATGATGTTTCTAAATCTGATTCTGAATCTTTCTCTCTCTCTCTCTCTCTCTCTCTCTTCATCGCCATCTCCAGGAGTCTAGCGAGTCTAGCAAAAGCTTGTTTGTGATGATTTGGTCGAAGGTGTCGTACAAATTTCATGTCTTCACCAAGTCCCCTCGTGGGGCCGTTGCTGTGTGAAACGTGCAAAACATGTGCAACAAACATGTGAAACGTGACCACCAATGCCACGGACGGTGGATCATCAGTATGGTATAGCATGGTTGTCATTCATAATCATGACGACGACGACAACGACGGCGGCGGTGATGATGACGATGACGATGACGATGATGATGATGATGATGATGACGACGATGACGACGACGGTGATGATAATCACGATGATTATTTTTATAACAATTGTGACTATTACTATTAGCATTGGCATCATTGTGACTCTTTATGGTTGCTATACCAATGGTCGCATATTAGTTTACCATATGATTACAGTTAGTACCAATAGTTTACCAATGTTTTAAAAATTTGCTGAAACTACCCTCTGGTAATTTAACATAGCTATTGAAAATGGTCATTTATAGTTGATTTTCCCATTAAAAATGGTGCTTTTCCATAGCTATGTTTGTTTACCAAAGGGTAAACCAACCGAAAAACCAACCGGCTGCAGCTTTAGCACCTTGGTCACCGACTCGATCTCTGCTTTGGCTTCTGAAACCTGGCTTCTGCTGGGCGACTGGGCGAACTGGGAAAAAATTGGGTTTTTTTGGAAAAAATTGGGAAAATTGGCAAAAACTGGAAACACGTGGGAAAAAACTGGAAAACAAATTGCAAAAAATGGGAACAAATTGCAAACAGCTGGAAACAATTGGGGAAAATGAGGAAAAAAATTGAAAAGATTGGGGAGAATCATGGGAATGGATATATATCGCTAGGGGGCTGACCTTTGCCCAAAATCCACAGAATTCGATGCGGGATTGCAATCTGCTGTGTTTTCTTTCGGCGTCTGTTTTTTGCAAAGAAAACATTGATATTCACTGCGTCTGCATTCTTGCGTTTACCATTCAGACGGTGCCAAAATCACCTTTTAAATCCTTTTGAAGCATGTCTGAAACACATTCTCTGTAATTTGCATTGTTTCGAACCGTGAACGGTTCAACCTTGACAAGCCGTAAAACCTTGAAAGAACCCGAATATGACCCAGCCTCAATAAACCCTAACCAAACCCTAAATCAACCATAACTAACCCTAAAGAAACTCTAAAACAACCCCAAATAAACCCTAAAACAACTGTAAATAGGACCAAACATCAATTAAACAAACCAAAAACAAACTGACCCAACCCCTATTTTTTTTAATCAACTTGAAGTAAACCCGAATACAAACTAAAATAAATACTAAACCACAAAGCAACTAAACTTAAACCCCCAACCGAACTTTGGGTGAACGTCCGCCCCAAGAGGGAAATTCATATATGTCCATATATATGTCCATATACACATATATATATATATAGCAAATATATACATATATATAGAGTATATATATAGTATATATATAAGTATATATATATAGTATATCTATAGTATATATATATAAATATATGTATACACACTAAAAATATATATGGTGTATATATATATATGGTATATATATGGTATATATATGGTATATATATATATGGTATATATATATATATATATATGGTATATATATATATGGTATATATATACATATATAGTGTGTATATATATATGGAAAAAATGGCAAGAAATCATCAACAATCATAGTTTTATATACAGTAATCATCCAAATATGGGGATCTGTCAAAACCCTGTAGCCCTTCTGTTCACATCAACATTGGGATGGCAAATGGGTCTCCGCACCAAAGATGGCATTCATATGGCATTCATAGGTATTGATCCATAGCCATATGGTAATCCATACATCAACGGATATAAACGGTTGATTTTTCCATTGCCCAAGGCGAAATTACCATGGAGTAAGCAAAAACATGCAAAAACATCACGAAATAGTCTGGCAAACCCAATTCCATAAACCTCCGATTGGGGCTGGTTGTGGCAATAGAAACCATGTCACATGTCTAAGAAAATTGGTGATGCTTTACCATTGGGTTTACCACTGGATCATGAAACATCAATTTGATCCTAATGAAACCTCATCATGTTAGGGGAACCATGGGTTGAACATATAACATAACATATAAATCTGTTATAACGTATTAAAAAACATATATATATATATATACATACATATGTATAACACATACAATATATGTATATAGCACATATGGAACATATCACATACATAACACGTCCGACACAGGCAGACACAGCCTGCTTTCCCACGCGACCCGTCACAGCAGGCGGCGCCCATTGGGCCCAACAGGGCCTTTTTCTGCAGCACGTCGATGGTGTCATTGAAGGATTCCTGGTTCGTGGCGCCGCGGCTCTGGGGCTCCAAGGGAGCGAAGGTGGCGAAGGTGGGTGTTTTTCCATTACCCTCTGGTTATTTAACATAGCCATGGAAAATGACCCATTTATAGATGGTTTACCTATTGAAAATGCTGATTTTCCATGGCTATGTTAAATAACCAGATGGTAATAATCTTTGATTTGGTGATCAGTCATATATTAGTCATATCCAGTCATGTATACCACCCCTGTCCATGAGTAGGAGACCACACTTAAAGACATTCACCGAAAACTGTCTGTGGGCATTTGCACAATTTATGCATAAGATTGTGGTCCCCAAAAGCCCGGAGCAAGAACTTCACAACATGTCACAGGTCTTCAATTGGTGAAGTCTCACCGGGCAATGTGGGCAACCCAACAATCATTCAATAAACTATCACCAATATCACCAGAAATGGGTGGTAAAATCCTCCAATTTGTTTTTGGTTTGCTGCAAAGATGAATTCATCGCAGGGATGACTTAAAGTGACTTGCAGCTCAACTCTTCTTCCAGACATATCATCCTCACTCCCCCAAACTCCCTTGTAAACAAGCGGGGCCACATCTCATATATATACGTGTGTATATGTGTATATACATATATAATTATATATATATGTGTGTGTATGTATAATATCATAGTTCATTACTCATTAAACCATATTAAACCCATTTTTGGCTGGTTTTTCTGAACGCCAAAAATGCCCCCATGCCTGCATCTCCCGGTACTGTCGGCTCATCTCCTTGAAAGCTGAACGGAGATCAGAGTCATGGATGGTATGTTCACCATGAAAAAATGTTCGAAAATGATGATTAAACCATGAAAAATGATGGAAAATGTGCACCATGAAAAATAAAGGTAGATTGAGATTGAACATCATTTAACCATCATAAGCATGGAAGTAAAACACAAAAATACGGGTCTCCGGGGAAAGATTGAAAAAATATCTTGAGCAGCTCTAGCATGATGCTGCATGAATATGTGATTTTGATACGCGAAAAATGGCTCACGTGATAATTTGCATCTACATTGCATGTATGATCATGCATGCCACGAAAGACACATGGAACCCAACCATGGTCCAATAAGAAAACTGTCCGTCCCCGCTGCGAACATGTAATATATATATGTGTGTGTGTGCTGATCTGGCTGATATCATGCGGCCACTTGTACATTCCAGTGACGTCACGTCGTGAGGTCACCATCCTCTGGTAAACTAACATAGCTATTGAAAATGGCCATAGAAATCGTGGATTTATCCATGAAAAATTGTGATCTTCCATAGTTATGTTAGTTTACCAGAGGGTATCATCATTTATTCAGATGATATCGCATTATAGTGATGCCTGTCGATATTATATCCCCACTAGATTCTCGTGATATCTAAATTATATATATATGTATATTGTTGGTAAAACAATAATAAACCATCCCCCAGTCATCACCATAAGTAGGTGATGACTAAACAATTCCCAGTCATGGGTGGTAAAAATATGCAAAAATATGTAAAAATGGCATCAAGTTTTACCCAACTATATACATTAACCATGCCATATATAACTATAGATTATTACTATTGACCATATATTAACCATATATTAACCATATATTAACCATATATTAAGTATCCTCCTTCAGCATCCCCTTCACAACCTCCAACCCACGTCAGCCAGGCGTCTGCCGTGTTCTCTCTGCAGCGCACCGCCTCATCTTCAAAAGCTTGGTCTAATTCAGCGATGCGCTTCCTGTCTGTGGCAATCTGTGGGGATGGGAAGAGCTTCCAGGCCATTTTCTGGGATAGAAATGATAGAAATGGTAGAAATGGGCTCCCAAAATGGACCTTATCAAAAATCATAGGTTTAGATGATCTTCCATATGGGTGTGTCTCAAAACTTTGGAGACACCGGGAGGGGAAAAAACATGCCAGTAGTGACATTGATTCTCACATGGAAATATATGGGAATTTGATGGAATTTGGGGGATATAACGGCCATCCACCCCAGGCCTCAAGCCATCCTCTGACTTCCGACAGCCCAAGATTTGCTCGTCCTTGATCATGATCCTGGGCTTGGGGGGTCCTTCGTCACCGGGACCCTGATTTTACACCAAACCCAGGTGTTTTTTTCTGTCAATTACAGGGGCTGAAGGGCAAAGTTTCCCACCGGAATAGCCATGGGATGGGTGTGAGAAATCTGATTCCGACATACATATGGAAAACATTGGAAAACCATAGAAACAAAATGTTCTGTCCGTATGGGTTTGGACATGTTTTTTGTCCGTTACGTATTTTTTCCAAATACGGCCATGTCCGGCTGCAATCCCTCTACTATCTCTACTTAAAGATCACAAGTTTTTCTGAAATCTTGGATTTGTCGGACTGGTTCCGACAGTATGAGTGTCATGTTGAAATATGGTGACCGTTTTTTTCCCAACATGATGTTGAAAAAATACTGGTATTGTATGAGGGCATCCTTTGTGGCCAGATTTGGGTACATCATGACTCCCAATCTGCTCCATTTTGAGCTGAAATCAATCTTTAGGAGACTGTTGGAGGATGTCGGAACCCGGGTCGTCAAAGGATTTGAACAACCCCTCACAATCAAAAAACAAACTACGCAATTGAAGCAATAAAACGTCCGTTACAGACGTTTTACCCATAATGGACCAAAAAAAATGTCCGTACGGTCATGAAATTATATGGGTATCGATACATGATACAACCGCAATGATCAACACATCGGTCATCAAGCCCCGTGGCCGCCGTGGCCGGCGCGCCTGTACCGTAGCACTTCAATCTTTCGTTTCATGTAGTCATTTTCCTGGCGGCCAGGTGACACCACCGGGGAATCCTAAGGCATCCAGGTGGCTGGTTGCTGGTTGAGCCCTACCCCTCTGAAAAATGATGGACTGAAGGTCAGTTGGGATGATATATTCTTCCCAATATGATGGAAAAGTCATAAAATTCCATGGTTCCAAACCACCAACCAGCTGGAATGTCTCAATGATGCAAGAAACCTTTGGGTTCATTGAGAAACTCACCCGGGTCATCTTCTGAACCACACTTCTGAAAATAGGCCACCCCAAAATCCGTTGATCATCATGTCCACCACTAAAAACCATATCTATGTGGACCAATGTGGATCTGGGGGTAGGCCTCATTTTCAGACACACTTTTCAGATAATGTCAACCCCGGATTAATAAACCATGGTTTATTAATTAGGGGGGTACTCCTCCAATAGTCATAATCCAATACTTAAATGGTACCCCCCCAATTAAACAGCCTAAGTTAGCCTAAGGGTTTATTAATCCAGGGTTGACATTACCGGTATCCCATGCTTAATATACCACCAGCCTGCTGGTAATTGATCTCATCGCCACCCTTTTTGTCGCCCATCTTCCTGCACAGAGAAAAAAGATGAAAAAAGGCCCAGCAGCACTGCTAAAAAGGTGAGTCAACCATCAAAAACCATCAAAAAATCATGGGTTTCACCAATGAATCTGGGATTTTGGCATATATGGCATATTTTTCTGGAGGTTAGAATCGAAACCGTAAATTGGTTGGTTTCTACCCACAACATCCAAGTCTGGGACTGGGTGAGCCACTGCGGCTGAAAATTCACAGAGGCTTTCGGGACAATTGTCCTGAATATTCCTGAGAGGGGAACAACTATAGAAACTATGTGAAAACCCCAATCCAGCATTTCCATCGCCACTATCTTAGCAACCCCAAAACATTGCTTCTCCCCCAACCAACCGACATACCTCAAAAGAGTCCACTCTCTTAAAAAACAGCCCAACCATCATTTTGGTGTGGGGCAAACCCATGGTATTCTCGTTTTTTCCCCACACCTTCCAGGTTTTTCGATCCAAAAATCCCTGGTCTCAACGGCGCCCCCTTTTCCAAGGCACGGTGTCCGCTCGGTGGCGAAACAAAAACCCCGTGCTTCGCGGCGCGGCGGGTTGCTGAGCCATGAAATCGACGCCGCATTCCTGGATGGTGCTGGCACATCCAGAAACCAATGCAAGTTATGATGAATTACCATCTGGTGAGTTATGACTAACATAGCCATGGAAAATCCCAACCATAAATGGAAGTTTTAATATTTTTAATGGGAAAATCATCTATAAATGGGCCATTTTCCATGGCTATGTTAAATAACAAGAGGGTACACATATGTGTGTATGATTGTGTATGATGTTAAATAACAGAGGGTACACATGCCACAAAAAGAATTGAAAAAAAATATGAGGAAAACCAGGCAAATCGACGGTCTGTAGGTCCGACCAGTGATTGTCGGTACGCGGGATTTTGTCTGGGGGATCTTCCCCATCAAATGAGAGTTCCATACAATGTGGTTTCATCAAGTTATACTGATGTGAGTTATAGTTATAGTTAATCGTATCATAGTTGCATATCCGCCGACCCCGGCCAGCCACGGGGGATGGCGCCAGGGAAAAGGATGTTGTCCCTTAGGACAGCTAGATTTCCTGCCTATGTCGTCCGTCAGAGTCATGATGTTTTCCCCGTCGGGCAA
>Ga0126342_10021965_pt1 | contig 10588 bp, 10 predicted proteins | sample Cyp1metagenome_FD_92528 | JGI IMG/M metagenome (GOLD analysis project Ga0126342, IMG submission 92528) | Coral microbial communities from Lord Howe Island, Old Settlement Bay, Australia - Cyphastrea 1 metagenome | ecosystem: Host-associated > Invertebrates > Cnidaria > Coral ...
AAGCAGCTGTAACATCACCTGAGATCTCCATCAAGCCAGGTACACAAATCAAAATTGTTCTCGACAAATTCTGAACATCTGCAGGTATGAATGTGGTGTTGTGAGGGAGTGCGCCTACCGAAATCCTTCTGCAGTTATACGTACACCGTACACTTATTTTTTATTGGTTGAAGTATGTTGAAGCTATGTTTCTAAAACACGCCTGTCTCTCCTGTGTACCATACGATGTAAAGTGCTCAGAGTCGGGCCATTCAGGGAAATGGCGCCGCTGCCTGTTTGAAAAGCTCCAGTACTGGCAGAGGCATCGAAGTTTCCACCCGAAAGCGTGAAGCCATCGGCAACTGTCAGGGTGGCCACCTCCAGCGGCCCATGGGCCATGGATGGCCATGGGCCATGGACAGTCACAGGCAAGCGGATTCAAGTTTCAGCACAGACCGTCGGAAGTGGTCTAGGCGTTAATCCGCCGACCCCGGCAGACGCAAGGGGGAGCGCGCCAGGGAATAAGACAAGCAAGTTTAGCCGCACCAGCAGCAAGAGCAGCGGCAGTGGCAGTAGCAGCGGCAGCAGCGAGTCCAGCACTAGCAGTAAGAGCAGCGGCAGCAGCTAACCAGCAGCAGCCAGTAGCCCACTAGCCGGCAGCCAGGGGCCAGCAGGATCAACTGCTCTTTAGCCAAGGACTCGACCAATTTCAAGCCTACAATGGTCGTGGTTGGGATTGGCAGGATACATGATTGCATTCCATTGTGTCGAACATGACTCTTGAAGCGATCAAAAATGGTGATGCTGCCATCTGGTCTCAGATCGTTCAGCCAGCTCCTTCGCCGGCCCTCAGAACGGTTCTGAGTCTTAAGCCTGCCGTGCCATAGAGTAAAAGTGTCACCCAAGAAGGTATCGACTGAGACCACCGAAGCATGAAGGCCATACTTCAGGAGTCCTTGACTTGCAAAAATGGCCGAGTGACCCTCGAAGGATCCCAACTCCAGCCAGAAATTGATAGGTTTCTCAGCTGCATCCAACACTAATCTCACATCCTTCACCGACAAACGTGTCAAGATGCTGCTCTCTCTGTGCGTGAATTGAAGATGGACATAGGATCATCCCCATGGAACAGCCGCTCCAGGAGGATTTGCGCCACCTCAGGTCGTGATCCCTCTATGCAGTTGGCATTGCAACTACAGCACACAGCTGCCGCGAGGAAAAAACATATGTTCATGACGGCAGACCAACAAAAATGTGTGTGTGTGTTTTTGTTCTGTTCTTGAGTCGGGTTGTCCATTTGACATGTTGGCAAATGTTTGTAAAGTGAGGGTTTGTATTTTTCAAATGTTGTTCTGATGATGTATGTGTTTGCCACTGTGATGATAGCACTGTATCATTGCATTGTTTTTACAGCAATATAATCATATTTATTGCATTTGGATCAATTTCAAAGGCATTTGATACCGGAAAAGTGGCTACCAAGGTGGGGGTGGTTTCTTCTAGCTCCCATCTGCAGGCGGTCGTCTGACCAGTGTAGTGGTAGGTCCCATATATGCTGGTGGAAAATGGTGGAAATGCATAGCCAAAAGATGCATTGATCTTAAAAAAGGTGCATCTTTTATTGGGCCAACATCAACATCAATGTACTTGCCCCTTCTGTGTATACCAAAAGAAAAGCCTTGTTTGGCCAAAAAAAGGTTCAATCTTTATCCTTTTTTGAACCACAAACGCGGCATCGAAATTCAGTTTGACCTGGGCGGAGAAAAATATCATGGAATATCAATGCACAAAGTTGTTTTAGCCATACAAAATAGTGGTTGTATATTTCTGACTTCCACGAAATCAAAGTACATATAAGTCATCATAAGTTTATATAAAGGGATAATTACCCGAATCCATTCAGCACGACCTCTTGATGTGAGGTCATCCACATACCATCCCCAGTGCCATCCTTGGATGTGCATCTCACTTAGTAAATGGCTGATAATCCAAAAAACATATTTCATCCATGTTCATCCCATTTGAAAGTGGGGATATTCCATTAATCTAATTGTTCTTTTTGAGCCATTTACTACGTGGGGCCCGCACCCCCAAGTGCATCAAACTTGCGACGCAAGTCGCACCTCGTAGTGGTTCTCGCCCACACCGTGGAAGCACAACTGGGCGGCCAGGGATGGACATCAAACAGATAACAAACAGAGGGTATCAACACCAGTGAGGTTTGTCTCCATTTCCTGGGTTTATCCCACATAAGGTATGTATATATATATAATATATATAATATATATATATATATATGGGTAAATTCTAATATTTCACTACCCTGAATTAAGGCCATTTGGGGATGATTCCCCTCACTAACCATGATTTCCAGTGAGGGAGAACAGTGAGGTCGTTATAATTTACCCAGATAGATTGATTTTGTCACTATCTGGGTCAATTTCATCACGAGATCATAGGGATAGTTCATGGTGTTACATGGTTTCCATACTGGGAAGTTTGAAGCTTCTGATTGTTGATGGAAACATTACCCTCTTTGGCGCTTCAAACAACTCTTGCTGGTTCATAGATGTTCATATTTTTTCACTCTGAAAGGAATGTGGGACTTGAAAGGAGTTGAGAAGCCTAATTTTGATATCGATGACCTACGCCAAGTTGCACCCCTGAAGACTCCCATGGAACCAAAGGATGGCAATTTCCAACCAGGATGTTTGGGGTTTCACAATGGTTTCATTGCCATCAACCACCGCTAGGCGGTAAAAAATGGTTTTACCGTGGCAGTCCATGTCTCGGCCGCTAAATTCGCACTAGATCATGATTTTGGCTGCCAGGTTTCTGAGTGGGGCGCTTCTGAGTGGGCATCGTCGTCAATGGCCAAGGGGATGGAGAAATTCAGACCCCAGGGAACCCCAGAGTCCCAAGAGGCAAACAATTCATCCGCAGCTCCGGTGAACATGTTGGCTTCCAACCCGTGTGGTCAACAAACTGGATATCCACGGCGTAACGAGGGTTGCGAGTCTCTCCGTTACGCTGGGTGCAGGTGCTTTTGAAACAATCCATACGCCCTAGAAATGTGCCAATCCTCCAAGTCGTGGCGTCCATCAAGATTTTCAAGGGATTTCCCAGACTTCCGTATTCTCAAACAGGAGGGTAACAATCTTGTAGAGGACGAAGAGCACAGGGACGCACAGGGTTCGTACAGGCACTATGTCAATGTGTACTTTGGAACAACTGTCGTTGTTTCACATCTACAATTTTAGCGAGAAGATGTGTAGAGCAACACCCAAGAATGAAGCACCTTTTTGAATCTATATATATATATATAATCTATGTTTTTCTGGGTGTATCACAATCTTATCGATCAAAATTACCATGTCAAGAGAGGGGGAGCGTGCCAAGACACAGCCAATCACAGTGGTCATTCAACAAAAAATGACCTGCAGTCGGGGATTCACCGAATCCGAAAAATGTCTAATTGAATGTATACATGGTGTGGCGTGGCCCCCCAGTATATTATAAGTTGGTTTATAAACCCATGAACTATAGTTATATCATGTTATATCCCTCATAAACCCTAAAATTCACCAAGTTATGTGCGTCAACTTAGCTATCTAGGCGGCCGGCTGCCTTGTATGAATGTCTGCAGGGCTTGACCGTGTGTAAAGCCAATCCCTTCCATGATTTATACCCGCCGGTCATCAAGCGTTGCAATGGAAAATCGTTCATCAATGAACCCATGGAGGATTTAATGGGACAATCATCTGTAAATGGGTCATTTTCCATAGCTATGTAACAAATAACCAGAGGGGAATCCATATTTCGCCCATGTTTCTAGGGGATGCCCTGGGATATCTGGGCCAACTCCAAGGTTCTTCCGTTTGGATTTTCCATCATTGCTATGCTTGATTACTGGAGTGCGCAATGAAATATATCCCCTCTTGAAACGCTAGGCGAAATGAATATATCCAATACTGGTTTGCCAGTTTTTTATTTGCCGGGGTATTCGGGGTGTCTAGTTTGGGCGGGATAGAATTACATCTGGTTTTCCAATACACCAATAGATTGATTAGTGAAACACTATTACATATAGGTAGAAAATCTATAAAAAACTATGAACAAGTCATCCATTTTAATAGTGCATCACTGGTGATGATGGATCCATGGATCCTGAATGACCATCTCTAGCAGATATGAACACCCATGAAAATCATCGGAAAAAAACAGCTGTGTTAAAGAGAATGGACAGGTATCGTGGTGCATCCCGGTAAGTGCTGAAAAATGCCAGTTATATATGACATATCCATGTATCGCATTAGGATTTGGATCCATGTCTACCTTTTAACTGGCTAGTCAATTAGTAGTTGGAAACTATATCCCACACCATTTCCATATAATTATTTGGCTTTGCTGAAATTCCATACACGTATATACTAATCATACATTACCCACTGGTTATGAACAGAGCTATGGAACAGCATCATTTTTCACCGGTAAATCATGATGTTTATCATCAATAGATAGGACGTTCTCCATTGCTATGTTAAATAACCAAAGCTGGTTGGTGGTTTTAACCATCTTGAAAAATATTAGTCAGTTGGGAAGAATTATCCCATATATGAAATGGAAAATAAAAGCCATGTTTGAAACCACCAACCAGAAAGGGTATATAGCTGGGTGGTCCCACATGCCCATTCCCTCCCATCATTTTTAGACCCCTACCGGCGCATCGCTCACAGTGCCCGCATTGCGGGTCAGCACACGAGCCGCAGGTAGGACCTGAAGTATCGGACCCCGCGGTTTATAATCCATATAGTCCATATTATAATATATATATATATACACATAAATAAATAAATATATATATATATATAAATTAAATATATATATATATGGGTAAATTATAATATGTCACTACCCTGAATTAAGGCCATTTGGGGAGGATTCCCCTTATTAACTATGATTCCAGTGAGGTCGCAGTGAGGTCGTTATAATTTACCCATATGTATATATATATATATACACATATATATATACCCCAGATGCTCCATGGTGCTGGAATATTTACCTACATTTATCCCATATAAATGGCCCAGTCATGTAGGTAAATATTCCAGCACCATGGAGCACATGGGTGCCCTATATTTCGTCTCATAATATATAAGTGGAGAAGTTCCAGAATTGGTACAATTGGAGGTTTTTGTTGCTGGAAATTCAGAAAATCCTCATCCTGAATTAGAAAAAACTGAAGTTCATGGGCGCATAATGAGGATTTTTTTGATGGTTAATCCCATAGGATCCATGGTGCTGGTATATATGCTAACATTTGGGGTATATTGATGGGACCCATGTTACCATATATGGCAGCACCATGGATCCTATGGGAATAATGATTAATGGTTACCCTCCGGTAATCCAGCATGGATGGCAAAATCATGGAACTAGATAATATGGGAGTTTCCAGCAAGCCATGGAACTGATTACCAGAGGGCATCCAATGACCCTATGAATTCACCATCCAAGATGGAGAATTTACAGTACCTTTATAGTGTTTTCCCACAGTTGATAGAAATTAGATTCCTAACATAGTGAGTATATTAGCACCAAAATGGCAGAGATGACCCTCCCAAAGTATGAGTCAAACTAATCCAACTTTTGACATGGCACATGTGGCAATCTGTATATTTCCATAAAAATGCTATGAATCATAGAAGCATCGACGATCTCATCACCCACACAGCTACCTCTGTGGAAGGTCAAACAGCTGTTCTCTAGTTCTCTACCAGTACTTGAAGGTTCACTGCTGAAAGTGGAAACCCCCTTGCTCAAAGTCTTACCCACCCGCGCTGCGCCCCTACATTCTCATGGCGTTTTTTTTTGGCATATTTCCTGCAATTCCCAGGGTTGACACTGCTGATGTCTTAACATTCACAATACCATCTGGCAATTTAAGATAGCTATTGAAAATTGACAAGTTATAGTTGATTTACCTATTAAAAATTGTGATTTTAAATAGCTATGTTAGTTTACCAGAGGGCACCTTGTTTTGCAATGTAGAGCTGAAACAATAGACAACTGAAAAATAGAAAAAAACATCGCCGACGGCAAACATGATGGACATCAAAGGGTAGTACCCCGCCAAACCATAGGGGTTCGATATGGCCCGTTACCCCGTTCAATCCCTATAACGAGTACCTATAACTAGGGGGTTCATAACCAGTTAAGCTGCGGCTGGATCCACGTTCAATCCCAAGCTTAGGACATTTAAAGTATTACCCTCTGGCAATTTAACAGTTTGCTATTGAATATGGCGAAATCGTTGATTGACCTCTTAAACATAGGGACTTTCCATAGCGAACTCTTGCTTTACCAGAAGTTGTCCATATCCCTCGACAAAAATCTCCAGTTCCATGGGTCTATCTCAACCAGCACTCCTGTCATTTTCCGCCGGGTCATCTTTATGTAGCCGCCCCTGCGGAATCAGAAGGGCCATAAGCAGCAGGTGCGCCGCCTGACCGACTGAGGATAGCATGGGATTGTGTTAATTGTGTTATCCCATATTAGCGAAGCATGGTGCTGGAATATGCACACCAACATTTGCCAGAAAATCATCCAGTCATGTAAATATACCAGCACCATGGTTCGCATATGGGAATATTGTCCATTTAGGACATGTGAGTTGGAAAAAAAATCATGTACATACATTTTTTGAAAAACATACTGCACAATCTCAGTTCGAAACATGGACATTCGCAATCCCAGAAAATGGGTTTGTACAGAGGTCAAGTTGATCATCGAGCTCATCATGGTCCAGTGGTGACTTCCTCGCTGTTTTTTCAATGGAGGAAGGGATTAACATCTCTGGTTGGTGGTTGAGCCCTACCCCTCTGAAAAATGATGGAATTCGTCAGTTGAGAACATGAAAAAAACCCAACTGAATGGAAGAATAAAAAATGTTCTAAGCCACCAACCAGCAACTATAAAAGCCACTGATCATAATTCATGAACCACTATCCATGAAGCAATCAGTTAATCTCAATTATGAACCATTGAGTAATCCAGCATTCCATGGAGTAATCCATGAAATTCCCGTTGCCATACAAGGTGGTGCCCCCCCAGTTATAAATTGGTTATAAGCCCATTAACTATAGATATATCACCTAAAAACCATAGTTATTGGAGTTAAAAAACAGCTTAGGTATCTTGCGGGCACCACCTTGTAGTTTTTCTAAGATCACCATTTTGACATCGCTAAAAAAACCATGGCTTCCCTAGCGAAGCGTATTCGGTCAGCCAGGTGACCCTGCAGAAGCCGATATTAGTTGAATATCCTTACTGGATCAACAAAACATTATTAACTGAGCCAAAACATCTCTGGTTGGTGGTTTCAACCCCTCTGAGAAATATTAGTCAGTTGGGTTTATTATTCCCAATATATTGAAAACTAAAAAATGTTCCAAACCACCAACCAGCTCTAGTATAATCTAGTCATATATGTTATATACTAGATTCATCTAGTCTGAAATCTGCAAAAAACAAAAAACAGTATTACATCCATATGTCATCACTTCAAGTGCCCCTTTTTTGCACACAAAAAGGCAGATCATGGCTGTCAGCAGTCCGCCTGCAGCAAAAGACTTCCGTATTTGCTGGGCACGCCCTTGGTGGTCCATCTGCGGCCATCGGGTCCACTCACCTCGCGCGAGGAGAAATGGATACGCAGATGGATAGGTGCGATTTCACCAACGGGGATTTCTTGGGGATGTCATGGAATTTATTGTTTGTTTTTTGGATTTCATGAATTTTTCACAGGATTTCAAGGGATTGAATGGGATATATAACCAATCTGATACACACTGATGCCCCCACCAAGTGATGTCTGTTGGTTTATAATGGTTTATAACCCAAATAAGTATAGATATATCTACCATAAACATCCATAAACCCAATCGAAATTGAGTTAAAAACCAACTTAGCTAACTATGGAGCACCACCTTGTAATGCCCTTATTGGTATTGGTAGAATCAATAAAAGAGGAAACAATGAAGGAGCGGTTTGGTAGGCAATTTCTCATCGCTTACCTATTGGTAGTTCAATGGGGTTAACCCTTTCTATTAATCAATCAGCTAGTGAAAAAAGGACATCTATGGGTAGAATCCCATCAGTCAAAAGTGGGAGTTGATTGACAAAAGTTCGCACTACATGGGTCAAGTCATAATTTCTATATCACTAGTCAGTACAAATACATAATCTACAAAAATCATTGTTTGGATAATGAAGAAGTGAGCCTGCCACAAGCTTTCAGAGATCCCCTGCATCATCCGAATATGTCTGGGCTAACGGAGGTATTTTGGATCATTTGGGTATGCGTTGATTTGGCCAAGGGAACCACAAATAATTGAACGTTTCCATTTAATAAACCATTCCATTTCGGGGCACCCGAATTTGGATCTCCCAAAAATGCCAGAAGTGGGAAAATCCCAGCAGATGCAGTAAGCCTCTGCATCTCAGTGACATTGTAGCTGCTGGTGTCATCAAACATGGCTAGCTGGAAAAATACCACAGCTAAATGGAGGTTTCTAGCTGGGAAATTCATCTACAAATGGTGGCTGCTCAATTGCCATGTTCTATTACCTGACAGTCGTTTTCTGGTTGGAGGTTTCAACCCCGCTGAAAAATATTAGTCAGTTGGGAAGGATTATCCCATATATTATGGAAAATAAAGCATGTTCCAAACCACCAACCAGATTTCGTTTGTAAACCCACGTGAGGATAATAGGATAGAAGAAATACCCCCACATTGATGGATTTTACCAGCTAAAGACCTCCATGAACATAGGTGTTTTTCCAGCTAGCCACATCTAGATATATGGCTGAACTATCCTGTGACCGTACGGCGGATCTTATCCCATAGTTCTAGGCTAAACTATACCATTAGCTATGGAAAATGGCCCAGGTATAGATGATATATCCATTTTAAAGCCCAGTTAAACCCAACAAAATGGTGATATTCAAGGATTTTCCATAGCTATCCTGGTTTACTCAAGGGTAAGCCCACCATTCGTCTACTTCCGGCCTCTCCGAAAGTGGTCAGATTGAAGGATGCTTCCACCTTTCGAGACCGGGCTTAGGGTGCTAGGTTTGGGGTTTGGTCCCTCAATTATAAGTAGTTAGTTATAAGTTGGGGCAAAAAAAAGTTGTGTTTGTTGGCTTGTGAAATCTAATAAAATCCATCAACTACAGTAACTATAGTTCTATTCCCCCTAACCCCAACAGCTCACCAAGTGAAGTGTGCGTCAACCAATTTTGCGATGTAAGGCCGAGGGCCTAAGCTTGTAGGGGCCGGCAAAACGTCGGTATTGTGGGGGTTACCTTTGTAAGTTCGCAGGACGGGCCCCCCCAAGATAACGTTCAGTTAACGTCTAAGTGGCTGAATTCTATGGTTTATCGTAGATATAACTATAGGTACCATCTGGTTATGACTAACATAGCCATGGAAAATCACGATGTTTAATAGGTAAACCATCTATTTCTATGGGCCATTTTCCATGGCAAACTGTTAAATAACCAACGTTCACATCACTGGGCACCATCCATTGACATCCCTCCCTGCCATCAGGGTGATCAAGCACACCAGAAGGAAGCGCGAAACCAACGACGTTTGCTGAGAAAGGGCGAACCAACTGAGAAAGGGCACACTGTGGAAATACCTGGGAGCAACGGGGGTTGCTGCAAAATACGTCCAAAACATCTACATATATAATTATATATATATACACTAACTAGATATGTACAATATACATATACTAGATATATCTAGATATGAATATATGGAGGTTTCCCAACAACATCGTTACCCCAGTCACCATCCAAGTCATCACAGTATTGAAACCCATGGTGCCTTTGGAGGTGCGCAGAAAGTGCGTGCAGTGTGTCTTCTAACATGTGGCCATCATTAAGATTTGACGGGATTGGACGGGAAAAATATGGTCAGTTCATCATAGTCCATCAACTAAACTAGGTTCACACCCGAACAAATTGGGGACTTCGTTGGCAATAATTACAAACATGTCATTCTAAGCCCGACCACTGGAACTGCACCCCATATCGTACTTGACACTGAAGGGTCCGGTGAGGAATGCCATCTGGGCTGTGAGGCCAAATTCCGCATGATTTTAATAGTCGTGCCCCGAATTCATCCAAATGTGCATTGGGCAATCGTTGAGCACATGTATGTCTATATATATATATCCCTGAGGATCCATGTCGTTATATACACCAAAAATAGAAATGTAGTCAAAATACAGCTACGTCTCCGTTAACGCTTGATTTTGGTTACATTTGCCGGACCCTGTCGGAAATCCATCGGATTTTGTCGGAAATCGAGAAAAAACCGCAGGCATCCTCTATTTGGAAGATGCGCATGCGAGCTGATCATGGCCATATGCAGTTCAAAATCGTGATGAATCATTTTTCTGCCACTTAAAATTATGACATTTGTCGGAAATACCGTGACAAAACGTGATAAACCGTGATCTGTTCAGGATTGACCGCTCATCTTATAAGGGTACAAACCACTTTTCGCTTGTGCTCACAGCATTTTACGGTAAAA
>Ga0126342_10021966_pt1 | contig 10588 bp, 5 predicted proteins | sample Cyp1metagenome_FD_92528 | JGI IMG/M metagenome (GOLD analysis project Ga0126342, IMG submission 92528) | Coral microbial communities from Lord Howe Island, Old Settlement Bay, Australia - Cyphastrea 1 metagenome | ecosystem: Host-associated > Invertebrates > Cnidaria > Coral ...
CAGGGACGCCTGATCTACGTACCTGCTATAGTTTCAACTGTTGACTTTCTGTTCTTGTTTATGAGCTGTGCGTTGTTTCTTCGATCGCGAATCTGGGTCCGCTGAAATTCTACTGCCAGGCAATCAGGCGAAGACTATGACATCATTCACACTTTTGATTACCATTACCCCACAGTGTGTGTACTGTGTGTGTACTCTGTGTGTGTGTACTCTGTGTGTGTACTGTGTGTGTACTGTGTGTACTGTGTGTGTACTGTGTGTACTGTGTGTACTGTGTGTGTACTGTGTGTGTGTGTACTCTGTGTGTGTACTGTGTGTGTGTGCTGTGTGTGTGTGTGTACTGTGTGTGTACTGTGTGTGTACTCTGTGTGTACTGAGTGTGTACTGATTGTGTACTGAGTGTGTACTGATTGTGTACTGATTGTGTACTGAGTGTGTACTGAGTGTGTACTGATTGTGTACTGATTGTGTACTGAGTGTGTACTGAGTGTGTACTGAGTGTGTACTGAGTGTGTACTGAGTGTGTACTGATTGTGTATTGACTGTGTACTGAGCTGAGTGTGTACTGAGTGTACCGAGTGTGTACTGAGTGTGTACTGAGTGTATACTGAGTGTGTACTGAGTGTGTACTGAGTACTGAAAATAATTTTGATATATAATGTATATTGTATGATATACCATGTTGCCATACCATGGACACTTTCATATAATGCAAATGATGAAAACCAAACGAAAGCTTGCTGAGAATAATGAGATAGAGACAAACAGAGACTCTATCGTCGCTTCTTGGAAAAGACTTGCACAACTATGACAAAACGTGTTCATTCACGTGTTTTGGAGTTTCTACCAATCCTCCAATGGTGCAGAGTTCACACTAAGAATCTTCTCACGCGGCTGAGGATTTGAAAATCATGCCGACCATGCCGACCATGCCTGCAATTCGCTGGGCCACTCGTTGTCCATGATGCACACGGGGACAGGGCAGCCCCGAGGTGTTCCTGGAACTACCTACAGGAGTACAGATAGTCCCGGGTGGTAAGTCTGTTTAATAATGATAGTAATAATAATGAAACTGCATAGATTTGCATAGTAATGATATAGTAATTAATGATATAGTGCATAGTGATATCAAGATTATCAAGTGATATCAAAAGATATCAAGATAAATATCAAGACATCAAGACATCAAGATATCAAGGCTTATGGCAAGGCCTCCACGATGAAAAGCTGAACCATGTGAGGCCCCCTAAGGTCCAACCTCTGTGGATCATCCGACACGTACAGCACGTCGATCACGTACAGCTTCACGTTAGGACCGTTAAGAGGTCTTATGATGTCGTATGAGTTTTGCACTTCATGTTTTTCATGAGCATAGCTCGGCATAGCGGTTGTCGTTTGAGCCACGGCTTCGGCTGGGAGCGTGGGTTTGGCGGGGTTGGGACTCAAATTGGAACAGCAGACTGAACATTTGCAATTTAACTCACCTTTCAGTCCTTCTTCATGCCAAAATGGATGCAAAAAGGCTGTCCTAAAATGTCCTAAACCCCCGCGATGAAGCACCAACTCCAAAAAGTTCAGTCCTTTCTGAGAGGTCAGCTGGGACTTGGTGTATGGCAATGTGTCTTACATCTTTGGCCGACCTTTTGCCATACTTTTGCCAGATTTTTCCAAACCCTCCTGTAAACAGGATCAAAGCGTGTGTTTTCTTTTTGAGTGAAGTGCGATCCTGTTGGGAAGCGATTTCAAACTCATCGTCTCCATACACCCAAATCTCTGCCTGCGATCTTCACTGTGGCATTTTCCAGGCCTTCGATACTACGACCTCTTGGAAAGGCCCGTCGCAAAAATAGAAGTGGTGTTAACATGATATGATGTCAGCTTGATGTCAACTCATATATATATATATATACACATCATGTATTATATATATGTACATATGCATTAACATGGCCTGACCATATAGTATCATACATACATATATATATATATATTCATATATCATGTCCACGATTCATTAGATTCAATTCCTCCATGAAGCGATTCCTTGCATCTAACAATTCAATCTTTGGTTTGATTCGTCTATAAAGATCCTTTTAAAATCCCTTAAATGTGTCTTGAATGAACACATTGAGAATGTATGAGAATAGATGAGAATAGATGAGAATAGATGAGAATAGATGAGAATAGATGAGAATAGTGACTAATTCCATCTTCTCTTTTCCTTCTGACTCATGTTTTCCTGAAGTAATACTACAGTACCCCAGACTGGGTTCCTGGACTAGAATTGAACATGGCTGGTACTCTCATTCTGTGACATGGGACATGCGACATGCACTGAGGTCTGAACAGCCAATTCCGTCTGGACCAAATGTCTCACAAAGACATCGGGCAGAGTTCAGCGCGACAGCACCGCCTCACATGCAAGCGTGCAGACTGCACAGACTCTGGCAAACATATGCACAGAGTAGAGATATAGATTGATGATGATTGATGTGTTGTTTACATCTTTTAATTCGTTTTACAGATTGTTACATGTAAAAAAACATGTGAAACGTTGTGATTTAGTTGTGATGAGTTGTGATACCCTGTGGCGACTTGTAGACTTCATGCATTGCTCCAATTGGATCGGGGTTGCCATTACCCAGGGTAATTAACCTGTGCCCCAGGTTTTGTAGATACAAATCTGACTTTAGAACACAAAATTACAAAAGTGGAGTCAGTCAGGAAAAAAACCCTACGAAAGAATGTCCCAGTTAGAAAAAACGTTCCTACAAAAGTCTGAGGGTTTTACAGCCTAGTTTTTTTTTTTTTAAATAGCCTTCAATTTCCATAATACTTTTGTAGGGCCTTGTTCACGTGTTGGTTGATAACTTCTGTAGTGAAATTTAAGGTTCTTTTTCTGGATGGTCCAAGGGCACAGGATATTTTGTAGTGAATCTGGGGTTGTTTTTTTCCTCAGAATATATACATGTTTATCATGTTTATGGTAGATATATCGAACTAGTTTTCATGGGGTTTACACACCAACAAAAAAACAAAAGGGCCCTTCACACATATATCAAATTCCATATCCCCATACTATCCTCACTTAATAAACCAACAAACATCACTAGGGCTACCCCTAGATCATTGATTACTGATTGGTTCACCAGGTGATTTGTTGCTACATCTCCGGAGAAAAAGTGTATTCAAGTGTTGGGTATACCGTTGGGTTGACCAGATTTCAACTGGTGCAATGTACAATGGTCTTGCCAAACTATAATTCCCAGACTCTGGAAAAATCATGGGATTTAACCAACACAAATGGTGATGTGACGAGATCAAACTATGCAAAATGTAGAACCAAGCAATATGGGGCGGTTTTTTGGGATTTAATGTGGATTTAATAGGGATTCTGCAGATTCCCAATGTCTTAATAAATCTCCTCCCTCTCCCGGGGATTGACGCTCGGCCTAGTACTACAAAACAGTTTGCAGCTTCAGTTTTTTGGGGCCCAGCTTACCTACAAATTGCATTCGGCCACAATTTATCCATTACTTCCAAAAGACTCTTGGTTTTCCCAGTAGGTCCATTTAAGGATTCATACAATTTGAACAGTTTTGGTGGACCAGGCAGGAATGCCTACAAAAGTATCGCTTTACTACAAAAACCTGGTACACAGCAAAATAATTCCTACAGAATGGAGCCTTACAAAACCTTTTGTAGGGGTCACATGATCAAGGCTTTTGTAGAAAAAATGGTATCCCGGATCCAATTGGGTGATCAAACTTGGCTGCCACCAGCAGAGCTGTTTCTTGAACGCCCGCACCCTGCCCAATAGCCAGGCCTAATGAGTGGCCGATCAAGATGACTTTCACATTGCGTTTGTGCTTGGACACATTTGCCTCGATGAATTTGGCGAGACTCTGACAGCTCTGCAACATTCTGCAACATTCTGCAACATTCTGCAAGGCAGTTGTGGCAGTTGTGGCAGTTGTGGCAGTTGCAGTTGAGAATTGCAAGTCCTCTCCATCTGTGAGTTCTCTTGCTCTTGATTACTACGAGAGTCGCCGTGCTTTGCATCCAAGTCGCGGTGCTTTGCTTCCAGGATGCACGAAGCAGTGCATAGTGTAGAACACGACACACCCCTGAAACTGCATCTTTCATATCCGGGTGCCTAGGAACACACGGTGAAACATATTGGCACTGCACAGAATCGTGTCACAATCAGTTGCAAATCTGAAAGACTTGGAAAAAACGGAAAAGGGTCTGAAAACAAACATAATGATTTCTGACTCATGTTTGTCATCAGGAGTTGGAAAGACTCATGCGTTCAGTGAGGCAAACGTGTGACATCGTGTGACCAACAATCAAATGAATGATTTTGCCGAGTTGCATGAAGGGCCAAGAACAGCGGAAGACGTCCGCTGGAGCATCAATTTCACGCAGCCTCTCAGCTGCAGAGTCTGCAGAGAGCTTCCAATACAAATCCGTGACAGCCGAAAAAAATGTGGTGAAGCATAGAGATATCATAGAGATCATACGTCTCTCGGTATGCCTGCAGCGGAAGCTTCAAAGAACACGACAACAAAAAACAGGAAAACATTTGAGTCATGTTCAGGGTACATTCTGCAAGTTTGAAAGCTTGACTCAGTGAAGGATGGAACGAGTTAATCAGTGAATAAGTTGTAGATAGCGATTGATAGCGATTGATAGCTATTGATAGCGATTCAGGCGCATAGATTTGATGAATGCATACCTTGGCGGCTGATAAATCGATCATTGGATTAGTGATCGAGTGCCATTGCATCCCGCGCACTATGTCTGCAGAATCCGACCATTCCAGAAGTACTGGGTCTGGTTTGTGTAGGACGTAAATGCTGCAAATGCCATATAGCTCCAGCTAGGATACCAATTTTTGTTCCGGTCACCGGTGATTCATGCTGGGAAAAGGCAGATGTGTTCAGATTCTAAGAACATGTAGCGATATGTAGCGAATCTAACAAGCGAAACAGATCCAAACAGATCCAAAGTGTGGCAAGATTGGCTCATAGGGCGCGTTGCAGCGGTGTTTCGTTTGCTGGTGGAGCTCTACAAGTGCCGTCCAACCAGTGCCCCCATGTTCAAAAACCAGTTGTTCCAGTGATTTCCTCGTTGGTTTCCATTATTCATGCCATTTATGTTGACTGCTCAGAGAAATTTGGTGGTGTATAAGTCAAATAGAAAGGATGGTGAGTTGTTTCAATCTTGGGAAAGTCTATTCTAAGTTTCCTTCAATGATATATTATGATAACTATTGCGATAGATAGTTTGTTACGCTATGATATACAGCAACATATTCATGTGTGCATCTAGCACCATCCTGACATTCTCACATGACATGTCATGTGCAGTGGGTTTTTCCACATCCATCCACCACAAACAGGCTCGAACAATCTGGCTCTTGCCTCTTGGAAACCTCTGTATAGAGGCAGTTTTTGTCATAGACCTCTCCTGGTTGACGGCACCTTAGGTCAAAGTCACCCCACGTTAGCTTTGTCGGGCACTGAATTGAAACCTCGCTGAGAGCGCTTTGCAGGCTTGCGGTCAAATGTGCCCACATGTACCCACCAGCAAAAGCAAATCGACCAGTTGGATATAACTATATACTGTCACTAAGCTACAAAGTCACTACTACACTATGGGTGGACCTATACAACGAACATATCTTGAAATCGCCAAATGTTGCTTGGCACTCAGAAGATCAGGTGCGCCATACCACGAAACCTGAAAGGCCTAAAAGTCTGCATAGTCTGCATAGTCTGCATAGTCTGCATAGCACTGCGATGTTTGTGCTATGTTTGAACAAAGGTACGGCCCAACTCCTCCATGAACGCCTGGCAATAGAATGACGATGGCCCGGGCACCTCCAGTTGTTACGGGTGCTGGGCAAATTGGCCGGTAGACAAAGGCATCTGTCCACGTTGCTATACAGGGGGAATCGGGGGTCGATGGTCAACGTGAACTATCCTTCACTTCTTGGCTTTCCTGGATCCTTGATGATCCTTGTGGGCACAAGTGGGAAGCTTGAGATCTTCAGAACATCATCTTTGGTAGCCACAGTTGCGACCAGGCTGATTGCTTTTGAGAATCCCTCAGGCACTAATGTTCTGTTTCTCTGGAAGTTCCATTTCAGCATCTTCCATGTTTCCCTTGCTTTTGAACTGAACACATGCAGGCCTTTGGTTGAGCGACAAGCCTTCTGTATCACCTTGAAATGCAATCTTGGAGAAAGCTGATCATCAGAAATGTGGAAAATGCATGCAGATTTTACGTGATCAATGCAACAGCTTGGAACCTTCGACCCTCCGTTACTGCTAGTGTCTAGTGATGTCTAGTAATGTCTTTGTTTCAAGTATCGCCTTGAGTCTTGCCGAGCAGCATCAATAGATGAGCTGTACGATTTGAGGCTAAAATGTGGATGGAACGGATACCTGAGAGCACTTTCAAAGGCGTCAGGATCAATGTCTGCGAGCAGCGTACAACGATGGTAAACAATTCGTGAACGATGTACATAGAATAATTTAGAATACACAGATATACACAGGCAGTCAAGAAAGGAGACACCGAAAGAAATGATTACTTTGATGGCCCACCAATGCACCAACTGCATGCACCTCCAAGGAGTACTACGTGCATACTACGTCGTAGTTACTAGGTAAAGGTGCTTGGCGTTTTCCACAAAGGGCTTCCCTTTTCTTGATGCACACCAGTACAGCCTGGGTGTCCTTTCGAAGCCCCCGTCAACACCACCTTCATGGTAAATGTATAAGCAATGTACGTGCATGTGCTGCATGTTGTGAAGTTCACAAAATTCGCTTTGAATCGTTTTGAATCACTTGGTGCAAGTTGCGCGGGTACTTTCTTGGTTGGGTGCGACTTCTCGCAAGCCTCGATGCACGACTGGAAGAAACTAAACAAAGTTTCAAAATGTCTCAAACAGTCAATTCTGTTCGAAGTTCCAAATGTTGTGTTCATCTTTTAATTTGAAAGGCTTCCGTTCCCTGGGGGAAGTATTGGAAAGTGTTCCTTCCAAAGCCATGGACCCTGGTTGACATTGAAATGAATACGATCAAGATGGATCAAGGGTCATTGAGATTGAAGGAACGCTTTCGATTCAATTTTTCAATTAGTCCCATGCTCCAAGCCCAAGGATGATCACAAGACAGAATGAGAACAAACCTCATCCGATGTCTTTGACAAAACCCAATATGGAACAAAACGAATTCTGCAAGAGTTGCTGTTTGATGCTGTTTGTTTGCTTCTGCTTGCCTGCATCCCTTCGATCCCTTCGATCCCTTGTTCTGAGACATGCAGTCAAGTTCTGTCAAGCTGAGCGTAAGAAATGCTGATCCGGCACGAATGGTCAATACGCAGACTGCATTCGCTCAAGAACAAATGTTGCAATTTTTCGAGGGGGCAACACAAGCGGCCACCTTGTGCACAATTTTGCAAATGATTTTAACTGTTGTTGGATGAATTAACAAGTGTTGATATTATATAATGTAATACCTGCCTTACCAGAATATATCAAATATTGATCAAATAGTTTTACAGTTTTACATGGTTTTACATCTGGAAGATCTGGAAGTCGGAAGTTTCTTGACTTCTTGGGGATGTTTTGTGCGCCCCTCCTCGTGACTGGACGCGGATGTCTGGGTTGAGTCCTGGCAACTCCCGGCGGACTCCCGGTCCGCTTTGGGGTCATCAAGGGAGTCAGAACAAACATCAACAAACATCAATAGATAATAATAGATACATCAATACATGCATCAATAAACATCAATAAATTTTAAACCAATGAGATCCTGAAAGATTGGCACACAAAACCATCTCCAAGCGTACCATCAAAGTGCCTCTTTCTTTTATGCGAACCAAAGTCATAAGAGAAAGAATGGAAATGCAGGCTGCAGAGCAACATTAAACATTTTAAGAAACTATGGTCAAAGAATTGAAGACACGCAAGAAAGCACGTCTCAACCCCGAACGATCTCAGACTTCGGATTGTCTTCGGTCTTTAGTTCCTCGTTGATTTACCGGCCGCATGCGCAATCAAGCTATATCAACGGTTTTCAATGTTGTTAACGTGATCAACTATGGTTGCTCGGTGATTTGCGACGCAGAGTGCTGTTTTTTTTGCGGCGTGCTGTTTGCAAATTTGGGGGATTGAATCAGGCGTGGCAGCGTGAGATATAGTGAGATATAGTGACATATAGTGACATATAGTGACATAATGTGACATACAGTGACATAGTGTTGCTAGTTTGTTGGATCAAATCATCGTAGACTCTGCCCTTTCATTTATTGACTCTGCATGGACTTGCCGTTTAACGAACTACCAAAATGCAAGATGTACAGTAAACTGCAAGAACAGCTAGACTTCTTTCAGGATAATGTCAACCCAGGATTCACAATTCCCCCCCAGTTAATCATCCCCGGGTTCTCCCCCGATTTTGGGCAACACTCAAGTAAATTAGGTGTTGTTTTCCCTCTGAGTAATTCCCCACATCTTTGTGTGGGGTTCTTGTTTTTGGTTCTGTATCCCGCCGCCTCCTTCCGCCTCCGCCTCCTCCCGCCAGTTTGTTCACACACAACTTGCTCACACACACCCTGTCCTCACCAACTTGCTCACACACACCTTGTCCTCACCAACTTGTCCTCACACAACTTGCTCCTCCCGCCGCCTCCCGCCAGTTTGTTCACACACAACTTGCTCACACACACCTTGTCCTCACCAACTTGCTCACACACACCTTGTCCTCACCAACTTGTCCTCACACAACTTGCTCACACACAACTTGTCCTCACACATCTTGTCATCACACATCTTGTCATCACACAACTTGCACTCACACAACTTGCACTCACCAACTTGTCCTCACACAACTTGTCTGAGCACAGTTTGTTCACACACAACTTGCTCACACACACCTTGTCCTCACCAACTTGTCCTCACACAACTTGCTCACACACAACTTGTCCTCACACATCTTGTCTTGCACTCACACAACTTGCACTCACCAACTTGTCCTCACACAACTTGTCCTCACACAGTTTGTTCACACACAACTTGCTCACACACAACTTGTCCTCACACCACTTGCTCACACACAACTTGTCCTCACACATCTTGTCATCACACATCTTGTCATCACACAACTTGCTCACACACACACACACTTTGCTCACACACACCTTGTCCTCACACAACTTGTCCACACACAACTTGCCCTCACAGACACAACTTTGTGTGGCAGGCGTGGCACTTCGTGACATGGACCTTCACTTTGCGTGGCAGGCGTGGCACTTGGCGACACGTATCTTCACTTTGCGTGGCAAGCGTGGCACGTATGGCATTGGGCTGGCTCCGGTGGCGCGCTTGGGCCGGAGTGGCCGGTTCTGGCGCCGCGGCTGTTGGCGTGGCAAGCGTGGCACTTTGAGACATCCACCTTCGTTTCACGTAGCAGGCGTGGTACTTGATGACATCCACCTTTCACGTGGCCGCCGTGGCACTTGGTGACATCGACTGCCACTTTGTGTGGCAGGCGTGGCACGTATGGCTTTGGGCTGGCTCCGGTGGCGCGCTTGGGCCGGAGTCGCCGGTTCTGGCATCACGGCTATTGGCGTGGCAGGCGTGGCACTTTGAGACATCCACCTTCGTTTCATGTGGCAGACGTGGTACTTGGTGACATCCACCTTCGTTTCACGTGGCCGACGTGGCACTTGGTGACATCGACTGCCACTTTGTGTGGCAGGCGTGGCACGTATGGCACTGGGCTGGCTCCGGTGGCGCGCTTGGGCCGGAGTGGCCGGTTCTGGCGCCGCGGCTGTTGGCTTGGCAGGCGTGGCACTTTGAGACATCCACCTTCGTTTCATGTGGCAGACGTGGTACTTGGTGACATCCACCTTCGTTTCATGTGGCCGGCGTGGCACTTGGTGACATGGACCTTCACTTTGTGTGGCAGGCGTGGCACGTGTGGCATTGGGCTGGCTCCAGTGGCGCGCTTGGGCCGGAGTAGCCGGTTCTGGCGCCGCGGCTGTTGGCTTGGCAGGCGTGGCACTTTGAGACATCCACCTTCGTTTCATGTGGCCGGCGTGGCACTTGGTGACATCGACTGCCACTTTGTGTGGCAGGCGTGGCACGTATGGCATTGGGCTGGCTCCGGTGGCGCGCTTGGGAGGGAGTGGACGGGACTTGTCCTCACACAACTTGTCCACACACCACTTGTTATCACACAACTTGCTCACACACAACTTGTCCACACACCGCTTGTCATCACACAACTTGTCCAGGACGCCGCAGGCTGTTGGCGTGGCAGGCGTGGCACTTTGAGACATCCACTCCAACTTTGCGTGGCAGGCGTGGCACGTACCGGAGGCGTGGCAAGCGTGGCAGGCGCGGCAGGTACCTCTGCTGTGGCACTTGCACTTTTGCACACGTTGTGACGTGTTTGTGTTTGGATGAGATTTTGGTACCTGCGTTATCTGTAGCCATTTGACAGCATGCAGTCAGACAGCAATGACACCTTACCTTGGTTTCGCGGCAGTACGTATCGCTGGCAGGTACCTC
>Ga0126342_10021967_pt1 | contig 10587 bp, 7 predicted proteins | sample Cyp1metagenome_FD_92528 | JGI IMG/M metagenome (GOLD analysis project Ga0126342, IMG submission 92528) | Coral microbial communities from Lord Howe Island, Old Settlement Bay, Australia - Cyphastrea 1 metagenome | ecosystem: Host-associated > Invertebrates > Cnidaria > Coral ...
AATACGGTTGGGAAACCAGGACCTTTGAGGAGGGGAAAAAGAAAGCACCTTTGATACAGGGAGGAGGGTTGAGACAGGCACATACCATTGAGAAGGTAGAAAACCCTTCATCCAGACTTTTGATTTTTTCCCACAAAATTGTGTGGGGTTCTTGTTTTTAGATCTGCATCGCCCGTGTTGTCCTCCTCCGCCTCCTCCTCCTCTGCGCCTCTCCTCCCACACCATCTTTCACCAACACTTTGTCACACACCATCTTTCACACAACATCTTTGTCACAGACACATTTTTGTCACACAACATCTTTCTCACACCATCTTTTACCAACACTTTGTAACACACCATCTTTGTCACACACCATCTTTCACACCATCTTTCACACACACACACATCTTTGTCACACACAACATCTGTCTCACACCATCTTTCACCAACGCTTTGTCACACACCACCTTTGTCACACACCACCTGTCCCACACCATCTTTCACCAACACTGCAAGCTCCCAAACAGGCGACAGCGTGCACAGGCGAGCCTCAAAAAGGACCCGGGACAATGCCCGTAGGTAGACGCCGAGACGTCATTTTCGTGGACCGGCGCGAGAAAATATAGGCGTGCAAGTACTGCGTGTGCACACGCGAGACCAGCATGCGTGTGCGTACGCGAGGCCGACATGCGCGTGCGCATGCGAGGCCGTGACCACGCTGACAATTTTTTGCGATTTTTCTGTGAAACCGAGCTCTCGCTACAGTCTCGTGCACCTTTTGCCAGCCCCGTCTTCCAAAAGTGCTCTGACCGCGTCAACTTTTTTGGATTTTTATGTGAAACCGAGCTCTCTCTACAGTCCTGTGCACTTTTTGTCGACCACTTTTGCAGATCGAAGCCCGCAACCGCGGAAACAGAAACCCTACTTCGGCGACCACGGAAGCCACTTTACCCGAAAAAATACAGGGCGCCTGATATATAGTGCTTTCAAGCCGGAATTCACGCGTTCCCGACCTAATGATGTGGTTGACATGGTGACATGATGATGGTCCATGACAATCGTCCGTAACTCGGAAGTTTTCTAACCTTCCTTTGATAAAGTATATTTTAACTATATTTTGCCTGAGGTCTAGTCTTCCAATGTCTGAATCTTCCAGTGCAAGGTGTTTTTTTTCAGCCTTCGATTTTTCCACCCACCGGTTGCCACTGCCCCTCCTCTGGAAGGACAGGAATATCCTAAGCTGTCGCAGGCTTTCGCATTTTGACGCTGAATTTCTGAATTCAGTATCTTGAGTTGAGATCTATTGAGATCAGAGCGTCTCTGTTGTAACATGTAATGATATTATTTTTATAGTAACATGTTATAACATAAAAACAAATGAGCCGCCGTCAAAATCAATTGTTGATGCTTGGTACGAAAATATAGGTTATCGCTTTTTTGGGGGACCCTATCGCTTTACAGTGTTTTGTTCACATATGTTCAAATCAACACTAAATAATGCAAAAATGCAGAGGGATTGGCTTCACGGATTCAGATCTCTAAACTGGTGGGAATGGATTAAGGTGCGCTCGTTGTCTTTGCGTTTGCAACCATGTTGGGGGGCTATCTAAGCATATTCCTAGACTCTTTCAATGGTTCCCAACGGTTATAAGATCACTAATTCTCTGAAAACGAAAAAAAGGTCCCCTCGCATTCGCAATTGTCCCTCTTTGATAAGCCACGGCGTCAGAAAACGCCACACTTTCCCGCTCAAAAGCTCTAGAAATTGAAGATGGTTCCAATAAAGAAGTGTTCGTAGCTATGAAGAAGTGCTTAAGGCTTCTGATGGCCTAGGGTTGAGAACCTGTTCGCTTTTTTGTTGAGTTCTTCTTGTTGGGATCAAATGAGTCTATCCCTCGTCCAGGGTTCCTTTTTCAACAGAAGGTTACCGCGAAGGTTATCGCTAAATTAGAACACCTAATTTATGATCAAGAAAGGAAAAGAAAAAGGAACGCGGAAGAAAGAAGAAAGGACAAGTCAAACAAAAAGGGAAATACAATAAAATAGATGAATGCAGCATTGGATTCAAAATCAATTTTGATTTACTTCAGATTTCCAAAGGAAATAAAAGGAGAATGGCAGGAAAAACAAAGAAAAGGAAACAAAGGAATACAAAATTCAAATTAAAGCACATCAATTGAACTCAGAATTAATTTAATTCAGAATTCGGTTGCGTTTATATAGTTGAGTTTACTTCTACTGCTTTGGAACCTGGGAGAAAAAAACAACTGCCTGCAGAAAGCAACGGTTCAATCACCTTGGACAACAAATGGTATGGCAACTGCAAGAAACGTTGGCACTGCAGGTTGAATTTTCTTCATCAATTTTGCACATCGTGTGAGGGCACACAACAATATTTGCTTGGTTTACACCAAGTTTAATGCATTCTCATATGGTTACTGTACAGTTATCGCTTTTTTTTGGGGGGGCTATCGCTTTACATGGTTTGGTGCAGTTTCTCAACACAACTGCAGTAACTGGACCCTCCCTTACTAAAGTAGTCCACGCTTATTTTGACCGCATCTCAAAGAATATACTATACTACAATACAATATATAATAGAAGATAAAATAGCAAAATAAAAATGAAATATAATATAGTGTAATATATAAATATATAATAATATCTTAAAACATAACATCACAAAATAAAAAAAAACAATCTAAATAACATAACATAACTTAGCAGTCTGGTCGAAGGAAGTTTAGAAGTCAAACTTCCGACAATATGGAGAGCTGGAAAAGCAGAGGTGGGAAGAGCCAGAGAAGAGAGGAGCAGAAGAGAGAAGATCAGAGAAGAGAAAGAGTGAGAAGAAAGAAGATGCAGGCGCGAAAAAGTAGGAAAGTCGCGGTTCACTCTGTTTTTCCAATGATTTATGGTTCCGGAGGGTCGAAAAGTAGGCTCGCTAAAGCGACGGGTGCGGAGCCATCTGGCCAGATGAGAGATGAAAAGTTGCACGCCGTTGTGGCACGAAGCACATTTGCAAGTGAAAAAGCTAAAAGCACCTCACATTCGGCGCACTTTTGGGATGATGCCGTTGTGGCGTGAAGCACATGTCCAAGTCAAAATGTACAAAGCACACCATTCTCAAAGCATTTTTGGAAGTTGAGATGTCGAAAAAGTGCATGCCGTTGTGGCGCGAAGCACATGTCCAAGTAAAAATATACAAAGCACCTCAGTGTCGGACCGCTTTTGGAAGTTGAGATGTCGAAAAAGTGGACGCCGTTGTGGCGCCAAGCACATTTCCAAGTCAAAATGTACAAAGCACACCATTCTCAAAGCATTTTTGGAAGTTGACACGTCGAAAAAGTGCATGCCGTTGTGGCGCGAAGCACTTTTCCAAGTCAACATGTTAAAAGCACCACATGTTCGGACCACTTTTGGACGTTCAGATGTCGCTTCGTGTGGCAGGCGCAAGGGATTGTGCACCTTGTCACAAGTGAGCAGAATGTGAGGGTTTTGTAGCAGCTTCAACTACAACCACCACTAAACTACACTACAGCTACAAATACAACTACGACTACACTACATTTCACTACACTACACTAATTACATTACACTACACTGCGCTACACTAAACTGCATTACACTACACTACACTAACTACAACTACGACTACAACTACAACGAAAACTACAACTACACTACATTACACTACACTAAGTACATTACACTACACTCCACTAGGCTACACTACACTCCACTACACTACACCACACTACACTCAATTACACTACACCCAATTACACTACACTCAATTACACTACACTCAATTACACTACTCTACATACACTACACTATACACTATACACTATACACTATACACTATACACTATACACTATGCACTATACACTATACACTATACACTATACACTATACACTATACACTACACTACTATACTATACACTACACTACACTACACTGCACTATGCTACACTACGCGCCACTGCACTACACTGCACTACACTCATTACACCACCACATATGCAACTGCAACTACGCCACACTAATTACACTAAACCACAACTACAACTCCACTACACTGCAGCTAGCAGCTATCACTACAGCTGCACTACACCACACTACATCCAGCAGTTGTGGGTGAGGTGACCGACCAGGTGACCACTGCAACCATTGTAACCACTCCAAAAAAACACAACTCCAACCACCTTTTCAGTCCATCAGTGGATTCGCTCTGCCATCCGTGATTCACAACAACCAACGTCTCCTATATATACGTTTCCTATTTTTGAAACTTCCGCAACCGCCTTGTGCGGTGCTACTGGTACGCCTGTTTGTCTGTTGTGGGGGCCCAAGGCCTTGGAAGTATGTGCACAATCTATTCAACTAATCATTAAAACTTGAATCGATTTTCATGAATACCAGTCAATTTCCGGAAGGGGTTTTGCATTTTTCGCATGTTATATTTCCTGATCATTACCACCTAGATTCAACCCACTTGTTTTGACATGTTGCATGCATCATACTTATACATATAGTACGCAGTAGTAAGCTGGGCCAAGCAAATATTTTAAAACAAATATGGTGCATCCTCTTTTTCTGCCAGACTGGATGTATGAATGCATTATTGATGCGTCTATGGCTTTATGGGTCTATGGGCTGATAATATTACGCTGATGAATCTGGTGTGGCTCTACTAGTGTGCCATTTGGTCTTCACGTTTGCAGCTGGGACTGATCCCCAGATTCATTTTTCAATAAGTTCCATAAATACGCTACAACTAGTTCCGGCCCTATTACAAAAAATAGTTCCAGGGCTAAAAAAGAGCCCAAAACTGCTAAAACATAACATAATAAAATATACTGTAATATAATAACATATTATATTATATTATATTATATTAAATTATATCCTATTATATTATATTATATCATATTAAACTATATTATATGTAGTATGATACAACATAACATAATATAATACAATATAATGTACTAAAATAATATAGAATAATGTAATGTAATATAATACAATATAATATAATATAATATAATATATATAATATAATATAATATAATATAATATATGCAACAAAACATAAGATAACATAAGATGACATAAGATAACATAAGACAACAAAACACAACACAACATAACATAACATATACTATGGTGTAATATAATATAATAACATAAAACAATAACATAAAATAATACAATACAATATAATATAAATAAAATCTAATATACTGTAATGTAATGTAATGCAATGTAATATATACGCTGTACCGATTTCATGTTTCTTCCCAAAATTGGCTGCGGTACTCGTAGCTACAGCTTTGCAAAACTTGTGTCAGAGTGGATGCTTTTCTAGCCGCATGATCAAGCTTGGGGTCAGAAGTGTCACGTGCAATGTTCGGCTAGAGTCGAGTGCTTTGAGACATTGCCATGTTGGACTGCGTCGGGTAAGAGACTCTACTGCTGGGGCCCCATGTGCCCCACTATGCTGTTATAGTCTTGTGACTTGCAAGCCCCATAGTACACTGTAGAAGCTATATCCTCAAACATTGGACTGTATCTGTTGACCCCTAAAAAAGATCAAACAAGCTGAAAATAATCAGGTCAGCGCATTCAATCAGTCTAGCCATGTTGGAAAAGGTTGTAGCTCAATGTCACGTCTCTAAAGTTGAAGGGTACAGGGTACACCACATATTTGATCAAAATCATCATCCTTCTCCATGTGTTTCAATACGTTGAACATCATTGAACGCCTTCGTGAGCTAAGTGCCACGCCTTGACTGAGAGATCCTGCGCATTCTCTGTCACTTCACAGTGCTATGATCACAACCCGAATGAATCTGAAATGGACAGAGGGACACTGAGAGATTCAAGACAAGTTAAAAAGAACACTTGTACATTATATAATCCACTGCCGGACTTGCAGGTGCCTACATAGATTTTGTATGTTTTTGTTAACCTTATCCAAATCCTCATTGCCAATGCGATCTTTGAAAAATCCTTGCCTGGTTCACAATTGTGCGCCATCTTGGTGCATCACCCTATATCGTCAGTGTATATCCTTCTTAGTCTTGAGGAAATCTTGGACCATCTCCTCCACCCCAAAGGTCGAAACAACCCATGGTGTCATTGGTTCTAAGTACGAGTGTGTCACGCCTGTCACGCAACAGGTCCTTTGCTTTGCTGTCACAAATCGAACAAATTACAGAGTTTCCGGGTTTCTGTCGTTATGTGACCATGTGACCAATCATTTGCTCACCTGTGGACCCATGATGTGGAAACATGTGGAAACATGTGGAAACTTGCTGCTTGAATTGTTTCTCTGATATCTTCTTCTATGCAAGGTGAGGCCTTCCAAATTGTCCAATGTGTTCGCCGCTTCCTATTCCAAACATTTCCAATCGGCCCACCCCAGTTGTGGCCTCAATCAACTCCAAGAAACGAGAAGAAGCGCTAGTGGATGGTGTCGCACATGAGGACATCTGCAACAGCTGATGAAGCAAATGGAGTCAAAACGGCAAAGAACATTGTTCATTGACAAGAACTGCAGCTGCTGTTAAATTGAGCCCCATATATATATAGGAGATAAATTTGTTGACATATTTATAAGTATAATTAGTTATTATAATCATACCAGTTATAATCGAATCATACCATATTATATATATATGTGGTGCCCCAACCCAAAGGTCTATCCTTTTTTGGTGTTGCTACCCTTTAATTGGTGTCGCTATTTGTTGTCTTATTTTTTCACTCCTCAGCGCACCTCATCCATCTTGGATTGGTCCCAGGGCACACCAGCAAGTAGCAGTCGTGCCTGCAACTTACCAGCGTGACAGTATGTGACAGTAACAAAAAAAAAGGCTTGCCTCACCCAACATTGGTCATAAACTGTCATAAATCTACATGAGTGTCTACAGCAATTCTGCTGGACAACAAATTTGCTCGAACAGCTGCTTCTGTTATGCTCGCTCTGTTTCTGCAAAATACCAATGCATCCAAATGATTCCAAATGCATACATAGCAGCTTTATTGCCGCTATAATGAAATAATTTCATTTCAATGTTTTCAAACTCTTCAAACAACAAACAATAATGATGCTCCTCTGCCCGTTCTTTGCGTCGGAGGTAGTCTCGATATAGGCGGTCAGAGACCTTTGAGAATGCAAATGATGGATGTATGACTTAGCTTTCCTTCAGCAGGTCAGCTGACTGCAGGAGTGTAAATGCGTCTGAATTCAAAAGGTGAAGTTCAAAATCCGACGACGTCTCACATTGGCAGCAACATGGTGTTCCGCAGCAGCCATCCTTTGTTCCCAAGCTCCAAACACCCTCGCGTGATTTGAGCAAATCAGCCCGTCTCCTGAAAATTCAAAGACCAAAGATGACCACTGTTTTTCTTCCAAGCATTTTACAAGGCTTAAACGGGTCTAGTCATGCTCTTGGACTGGCTGGGGCAGGGCACCTCTGCGAGTACAAAGAAAACTCTGCTAGCTTTTGGGGACACAGTCTGGAGGGCAACATCATATATCGAATAGCGACAACTGACACAACCTTTGCGGGATGTGCTTATTGGCACACCTTTTTTCGTGCAAATCACCCCGAAGGCGCACCATGGCCATGACCATGAATGACCATTCATATCGTTTACAGTATCCATGTTTATCCCGCATGTGTTCCATGGAACAAGGCTCTGCATTCCTCCGTGAACTCGGGCTTTTTGGCGAACCTAAGCAAACCGGGTTTGCAACGATGTGCTATGTTATGCATTGTTCTGCTACATCGCCGCGTAGCAAAGCAATGACACTAACGGCCAGATGAATCTAATTCCAAACTATTCCAAACTACCAAAAAACTTGAGGCCAGGGGGGAGGTACGAAAGCTAGCAGGACTCTACTAATGTTGTACCGGAGACTGCGCAGCTGCAAGAGTAAATTGATGAACTGATGACGATGATGGTGGGTAGGAATGAATTTGATAACAATGCTGATGATGATGATGATGATGATGACGATGACGATGACCAATGATGACGACGACGACGACGGCGACGGCGGCAACAATGATGATGAGAATGCTCAAGAGGAAGATGAAAATGAAGAAGGCGAAGATAAAGACGTAGAGTCGAAACCTGTACCTGCCCCAAAACCAGCTGATGATGGTGATGCAGCTGCTGACGATGAAATGCTGAAAATGTTCTGTTGTGATGATGACAACCCATGGTCCAGGGGGGGTCTAACTTGAAAGTTTCAGGGTTTCCAACGGTCCTGGTGCCTGCCTATTCCTTGCTAAAGCAAGAGCAGCTTCAGCTAGCACAAGCTAGCTTTCGTAATTACCTAGCAATTCTGTAGCTGGAGTTTTATCTTGTCGTGGGTCGTGAGTCGTGAGATCTTGTATCACACACCGTCATTCCATCCTGTGATGAGACGACTTCTACATTTCTGGGACAGCTATGGACAGCTCAACATCACCAGTGGTCCTAAGATGTCCTAAGAGCCACACTTGGCAAAGAGCTCCAGAACCTAAGTGCAGAGACACTCTTGTCCGTGAAGATACTTCTGTACAGAACTCATACCTAGCAGAGCGCTACATCAGGAGCTAAAAATGTATATACGCTCACGGCTCACGTCAACCTGCCTTACCAAGGGTTCCGCCAAATTTTGTTTTTTGTAGAGTAATTATTACATCTGCAAGAATGTCCACAGGAATGCAACTGTATGATGGTGTATCGACGTATGTACTATCAACCTACAAAAACTATATACATATATATATATATACAGTATATATATAATTATTATTCAATGCAGTGTACCAGACTGCTTCGAATCAATCTTGCTTATTCAATTCATGTGTACGTTATGATCTGAGAGGGATCACATCCGATTGTGTAGTGACCTGCAAAAACAACACAACTCACTGACTCTCACTTCCAAAGCCTTTCAACTACCGTTTCTGATTTCTGTGTTTCTTCCTGTTCTTCCTACAACCATCTATCTGTATATATATATATGTGTGATATATATATATATACGGTAGCTTACGGTAACTACATTCTAATACATTTAAATAATTGCGGACTTTTAAATATACGAACAGGTATTTTAGACTGGGACGGCTTTCCTTGGTATGTTTAAATAAATCGGACTTCTAAACATACGGAATCCAATTCATCTAAACATACGGTAACTACATTTAAATATACGAACTGGTATTTCACACTACCTCCTGGGCCTCGCGGTCTGGCCCACCCTCCAGATAGATAGATAGATATATATATATATATGTCGCTACCGTATATTCGTAATTATATGTATATATAACATTCTATAACCCCTATTGCCAATCCTGAAATCCTGAAATTGCATCAAACTTCAACTTGAAACCGATGGGGATTTGAATCCAAGGTCACCATCATGCATTGTGACATTGTGTGCTATCCGTGTCCCGCGAAGAAACCTGTAAATAGGAAAAACACACAACGGAACAAAATATGAAAGAAACAGTGCTTTGCACTCCCGCTTTGCCACTTGCAGCCATCAAACACTGCTCTGCTTGAGGATACACTCTGCGGGCGTGATTGGTCCTGCAAATGCTCATGTATGCAAATGTTGAACTATTAGTCACCACTCAACAGATTTCAACTTCTTTAAATCTGTGAAAGAGTATTCTAATGTTGTCTTTTCCTCTTGGATCCTTTTGGCAGCGAATTGAAATCATACTGACCATCGACCCGCGGATGGTTGGATCTATGGGTGGCTGTAAAGTCACTGTAAAGACGTGGACAATTAGATAAATCTCGGGCTAGTGAAGTGATGATCATGGCTAGACAGCACATCAAACCATTTCATACTTCCATGTTTAGTTTTGGCATGTGTCTACAATTCTGCAAAGCGCTGCATACCAAACATGTTTGACTTGATGTTGTAAGTATACTATGTCACTATCATGACCCTGGCCCTTGTGTGCCTGTCGCAAGACAGAATCAAACAACTCTGTGTGAGTTGTATGCCTCTGTTTTACCTCAGATGGGGTCTGCGAGGAAACGCACTGACTATAAGGCACTATATACTCAAATATATACATTGATATCAGTTGCACATAGTTGCACATTCCATGAAATCGCAAGATGATTGTAGTTCGGAAATCGTGAATGGTATGTGGGGCAGTAGCTCATGGCAACCATTCCGCGCACTCAGGAAGAACTCTGTGGTCTAGCAAAAGGTGCACAAAAGAGAAGTGGAGTTCTCATGGCCAAGAAAGTATTGACAAGGGATCGGAGAAGCCGCGTTGTGCTAAAATTTGGCCGCCTGTGCTCTTCACAATGTAGTGCTACATACGGCTACATATATAGTGCCAGACAAATACCAGTAGTACCGCACAAGGCGGTGGCGGAAGTTTCAAAAATAGGAAACCTATAGGAAAGGTTGGTTGTTGTGAATCAGGGATGGCAGCGCGAAGCTGCTGATGGACCGAAAGGTGGTTGAGGTCTCCTCTCTTTCTCTTTCTTTCTCTCTTTTTCTCTCTGTTTCTCTATCTTTCTCTGATTATCTACCGACCTACCTACTGATCTATCTGTCTACCTA
>Ga0126342_10021968_pt1 | contig 10587 bp, 12 predicted proteins | sample Cyp1metagenome_FD_92528 | JGI IMG/M metagenome (GOLD analysis project Ga0126342, IMG submission 92528) | Coral microbial communities from Lord Howe Island, Old Settlement Bay, Australia - Cyphastrea 1 metagenome | ecosystem: Host-associated > Invertebrates > Cnidaria > Coral ...
ATTTGGGAAGGTCCCATCGCTTACCTCGTGTTTTTAACAATTTCCATCAATTTCCATAAACCAATGTCCGTCGAATACATATTTAGTATTGCCGGGGTTTTTACGGTTGCTCATATATACATACATATGTGTTGGCATCACTAACAAAGCAAGAAAGTGTGACACCCTGAGTCCTTGCCTGTTGCTACTGTCGCATGCTTTTCCTAGACACAAAGCAGGCACTCAACAAATAAGGCCAAGAATCATGCTGAAGGGAGGACAGTTAAATTCTATCAGGACATCACACCAGCAAGCTATTGTGTGTACAGCAAGGTCTCAGTGCAACCGCTTGCCTGCACCTTCCGCCATGCGGAGCACCTTCCTGTATCTCATTGAAATGCCTCTCAAGAAACCAAACAATGGAAATACCAAACAGTATTGGAGAATGGAGGTAAGGACTTGACCTTGTTTTTGACTTCCAGTTTCAGAAAGATTTCGGACGATGCAAAGGCGGAACACATTCCTTTACTAGGGTTTCACCATCTTGACATGCAATAGAAAACCGCATGCAGCAATGCAAGGATCTTTCTTTGATGTGAGCTCAGAATACAATCAGGACAACAGGGCTGAGCCTTCTCCGCAGGTAAATTGGCAAGCGCTCCAGTCCTCAGTGGTTGAAGAGAAGTCTGGCGCTTTAGAGCTGCTATGAATGTATCAACAAGAAATCAGCACAATGGATGGAAGGGGAGTTGTGTGAGATTTATACAAAACAGAATCAAATGATATCAAATGTGTGTACAGGTACATGAGTATATAATATTATAAAATAATATATAACTATATATCATATATTTCTATCATAAGTCTATCAATTCAGCTGCTTTCAGTTTTGCACAGCGGTTTTTTGGCAACACCTTTGAGCTTCATACCGACCAATCGTCCCAGTGGCAGTCAACGTCGATCGCCTGTGCCAAATTGATACCCTTTGGTAGTCAAACATGGCCAATCGGGAAACCCCCTATGTGTGGAGCTTTTAGTGGAAAATAATCTATATATTAGGGTTTTCCCATTGCAAAGCTTGATTACCAAAAGTTACTTGTTTGTAGGTTTGCGGGCTTCCAGGCACATGTTTGACCACTCTTTACTTAGTTCCTGATTTCACAGCATTCATTCCATCAGTGCCCTTTGGTATCCACACCAGCGAGCCCCGACATCCCTTCAAACCGCAAGTGGCCTCATCAAGACCAAACCTCAGTGTGGGGGCAACAGGGGTACGGGACCACTTCATTTCCCACTCTCCGCCACTTGTTTGCAACCAACTGACCCAAAGAAACTGGACATTGGCGAAGCCTGAAAGAACAGCAATTATACGCACTGTCAATGAACAGCCAGAAGGCACAGAGCTAGTCCAAATTCTGAACATCTGAGTGTGTAAAGGGGCTGCTTCCAATGCCATGCTGGATTTTGCATCTTTAGTAGCTCTAGTGCACACTTGGAACTGCTTTGCTGTCAGAACAAAGGATTCAGGAACCCCATGTCTGCTTGTTTTCGCCGCAACCTGCCTCTTTGCTCTCCAGGCCATCATGTCTGATCTCTGCTCTCATCATTCCTTGGGTACAAAGACTCTAAAAAGAAGACTTCAACATACAAAGAGTTACAAAGATACAAAGTGCATGTTGAGAAGCTTCCAACACGCTTTCTGGTCAGGCAGCTTCGACTTAATCAGCCTAGTAGACGGGACAAGTTTCTTTGAAGTTTCTTTGTTTCTAGTGCGCCAAGCTGCGTGTTTGCGCATGAAAGTCTGGTGCCGAAGTGCCGTCCTCAACAGAAAGCAACTGGGAAAACAACTGTGGTATTCTTGAGATACAGAATGGAACCTGGTAGAGAGTTGCATCCACAAAATGTAAAAGTGTAGTATAGATCAAGGGTGTGATCTCTCTGATGAACTCTGATGGACCAACATGTAACCGACTTTGACAAGAGGAGCTACATGAACCAGTCTGACAACAGAAACGAGAAGGCCGTGCATTTTTCAATACGTTGCAGCTTGGTCTGCACAATCATGCAGAATCACAAGAGTTGTCAAATACGAGTTACATGATGTTACATGCAGCGTCCAATCCTGAGGGTGCGCAATCACAGCTTCTGCTGTTTGCAAGGCAGTCATCACTATGAGGAACCTCAGTTCAGGGGCCTAAAAGCAACAGTAACAAGGACCAGCAACATGAGTGCCTGCAAAACAAATGGCATATGTCCTGCATGAATTCGGAGCTAGGTACAAATCACAGAGAAACTCGTCCGTGTGACACAGCAGCGTCCCGCCACCGTGGGCTTCTGGTAGAATACTCAAGCAACATAAGCAACCAGTGGTAACCAGTGACCTATGGTATGTTGCTCAGCGATGCTCAGCGTATCCTAAGAAAAGTTCCATGTGTTTCTTTCAAAAAGAACGGCTGCTTTGCCTTGCGAGGAGCATCTCCAAATAGGTTGCTTTCATGGTCCGGAAGGGGTCTCCGAACCTAGAGATATGAAAATGTATCCTGAGTTCAAGACAGTGGTTAGAACCCGAACACAAGTCTCTAGCGAAGTCATTCAAGATCAGTGTCAGAAGCAGAGTGCAAGTCCACAATCTTCTCTGTGTCTCGTTGCTCCATGAAGAAACATTGCCAAGAAAAACACTACTAGAGCCAAGTTTCATGTAAACTAATGGTCAGAGCACGCAATGCCTTGCATGCAAAAATGGCGTGCCCCACAAACAACCAGGACAATTGCACCAAAACAGTCATACAGCATTTCAGCTACAGCGTCTCTGATGAATCTGTCCGCCGTTGTGCAAATGTCCACAAAGTGTTTAGGTTTTTACAAATGCAAGTATTTCTTTGGAATCAATTGAAAACGTGCAAACAGGTCACCTATAGGTATTCGGAGCAGCGTGGTTCGGCATGCCCCCGCTTGAGCCCCTGTACACCAAATGTTTTCACACAGAATCCGAAGAATTCAAGTCCTCACTGTCCTCACCCCCTCTCCAACCTATGCTGCACCAAATCTACAGACATGGAGTTCTTCTCAACGAGTCGAATCTGCATTTATCACCGCACTTGAGCTGTGCAGGCCAAGCCTCCAACTAGTAACTATCTTGAGCTCATGTCCACACCATGTGCGCTGTTAAAGCAGAGTCAATGCAACTAAAAATTCATATAAAATACACAAGGAAATCTCTGAGAGCACAGATGTAAGGTCTTTCACTTTCCCACATGAAACTCCGTTCTGAGGCATTTGGGGTCCACGGCCGTCTGTGCCAGGGTCTTGCTTTGCTGCTCGGCACCTGAAAAGAAAACAAAAAAAGAAACGGAAACAAAACCTTGGCCAAGGCTTCTGCCAGATTTGCCAGATTCTGGCAGGGTGGAGACTTGGAATCAAGATCTTGCCAGCGCAAACAAGCTCTGGAACTTCTTGTTTTGCTAATGAAGGTTTTAAATGTTGCTTAACACGTGTCATTTCTTCTGTAGTCTTACCAGACTCGGATGGTTGCCAAATGGCTGGAAGATGATTCTCCTCTTGCAGCTTCTGCTGCCAGCACCATGCTGATGTGACTGCTGAGTTACACGCTCCAAGTCGAAAGCTTTGGAACCATATTGCAAGCGCTCGCCCTGTGACCAAGATCCGCTGCCAGTTGCCGTCCAACTGCCTTTGTCCCCATTTGTTTCCTGCAAAAAACTGGTTTCCAACATGTTGGATCTGTTTGTTTCCCCTCAGAGGGGCTAACAGGAACAGTCATTGCATGACAGCGGAAGACTCCGCCTGCGAGATGGGATCAAAGCTCATGACTACATATCCTGCGCAGACGCAAATAACAACCGGAATGCTAGTGGTTCTAGTGGTATCTATAGTGGTTATGTCCACAGCGTCTCAAAGGTGTGAATATCTATCCATTGACCTCTTCAATGCTCAGCTGTTTTCCGTTCGCCTTGCTGTGCAAGCTTCAAAGAAAGCTTTTGCCTGGCTTGACTCACACGGTGGGGCAAAATCAGTTTTTTTGGACTGCAGTTTTCAAGTCCCACTGGCATGCATAAACTGTTGCTGCAACTACAATTTCCTCTTGGAGGTTACAACAGTTGCTTGTTCCTCTGCTAGGGAAAGGGTGTCTTAAGAAATGGAGCTTGATACATGGTGCGCTCTGGTCCTTCGCCTATTCAACCAGCTTGTGCAAGCGCTTGTAAGTCTGGTCAGGATTACTCATCTGGATCCTGTCACAAAGCAGCTCGGGACAGCCAAGCCACTTCAGCTCTGCAAACGGGCACTCGACTTTTGGTCGTTGTGATAAGATGATGTGAGACACATGTCCGCTTTCTCAGGCCAAAAAAGCTTCCAAGAATCACAAGACATCAGCAATCTTCAGATATGATCTGTTCTATCAGCTTCTGCCCCAAGTTGTGTTGCCTAAAAGCATCTGGGTGTTGCGACTTCCGCTTCATGATCTGTGCAGCAGTCAAGATAGTCAAGCAGCAATCTTTGACAGTCCCGCAAGCCACCAGCAAGGTGTCCAGGCAAGTGCAACACCTTGGCAAAGCGAGTACACAGGCGCCACCGCATTTGGAGTGCGACAGGCCAAAGTCGCACAGTTTAAAAAAGAAATCCCTGTTGGTAGAGTTGCTATTCACTTCTCTCAGGCTGGAGTTGAGATTCTCCCACATCAGTGAAAGCTCCTCTTCGTCTGATGTCTGTCATATGTGACACCATAAAACGCCTGAATTCTTGGCTGCACACTGCTGGTCGTCTCTCCAGTTGCATCTCCAAGCCCAGAGGGACAAAGACCACAGCAGGCACAAACTTGGTCGAGTTGGGAGCTCAAACCAATGCAAAGTATCTGTTGTCTATGAATTTCGTTTATAAATCTCTATAGTCTTTTCCGATCCCTCTGGTCTTGTTAGAAGCGAACATAATCCTTCAACAAAACCCATCCCAAGGCCACACTCGTTGGGAGGTGAATCTGGAAACTTGGCTCACCACTTCTCCACGCCATGACTCAAAAAGAAGCATAAGAACTGTTACTCCACGGCTCTCATCCTGTTCAAAAGAAATTCACAAATAGGTAGGGTCAACAAGAAATAGCAAACGGATCAAACGGATCAAACGGATCAAACGGATCAAACGGATCAAACGGATCAAACACATGTCACGTGTCCACTGTGTCCCTCAAAATCCCTCTAATCTTCCGCATCTCTGCCGGGTCCTGATAGCGACGTACCTTGTTCCCCGATGGAATGATGACCCGAAGGAAGCTCGAGACACTTCTTTGGGAGCTGTGCTTTTTGCCTTCCCATTCAACTCAAGTCGATCTTTGAAAACAAGAGAACCCTACCAGCATAAACGATATTCCTGTACATCGTATGAATCATATATCCAAAATTCGTTCAGAATCGCTCTTGTGGGCGAACATCCTGGGAAAAAAGAGATTCCAAGCTAAGGAAGCGCAAGGAGTCGGGAAAAAACTACAACGCATCGAACACGGCTTGGCTTCCCATCAAAGGGAACTCTGGATAGGCCCTGTGACACGCACTAATCACAGCATTGTACGTGATCTCGGTTGATTCTAAGGAAATCTGTTGGATCTCCTCCAGTAGAGACTCACTGAATTGCCATTTGCTGGACTTCTCACTTGCGCTGATAGCTGCATTGTAAGTGATTGTATTTGCCTTGCCAGCCTTGCCATCGAAAAGAAACTCTACAGATTGCAGCAAGAGCAAAGCCATGTTCCACTGTCCTCCCTTTTCGCAAGCAGAAATTGCGGCGCTGACGCTAACAACTCCTGGATTCAGTCGCCTGAAGGAGGGTGAACTGTGTGAACTCTGCTTTCGAAAGGAATGCAATAGAGTTATTGCAAAGTTCCATTGGGATGACTTTTCGCAGCAAGTCATGGCTGCATTGCAGCTAATCTGATTTTGCGCCATTCTGCGGGTCTGAATGCCACAAAATCCTTCCAAAGCCAATGGCCAACTGAATTTGTCCACACTTAAAACCAAATTTTGGCTCATTTCACTGGGCTGCACCATGAAGCTCATCATCTTGTGAAGCAGCGCCATCCCAGAACTCCACTCTGTGGCATCTGCACAGGCTGTTAGCACTGAATTCAGGCTCACCTCATCCTGACATTATCTGATTGCTGGTGGGAGATAGAAAGGAAGGGAGAAGGAATAAATCTATATAAATCTAAGTTGGCTAAGAGATTTCTGAGGTCCATTCATTTCGTGTGTGAGTTTCCAGTTTTTGCATTGCCACATAGAAGCAGTTGAAAGAGCTCAGCAAACACGCAAGTGGAATCAAAGAACTGAACGCAAAAAAACAAAGACTCTAAGAGTAATAAAGCCAGCCAAGCCAGCCAAGCATCTATCTGAAGGCTACGTTGAACTTGCAAGTTCTGAAGTTCAAGCGCGACCTCCCAGCGTGAGGCAGGGGCACTGCATGCACTGATTGCTGAATTCATTCCGATCAAGTTGCAGTGCCACGCCAGGGACATTTCCACCGCTTTGCGCCACATGTTGCCTGCATCACACGCACTGACTGCTGCATTGAAACAGGCCTCATCACCCAATCTTCCAGACTTGTGTACCCTTGCTGCCCCCATCATTTGCAACATACACAGTGGTAGCTGCCAGTGTAGGCGACAGGAGCTCATTGTCGCTTGATATGCCGAGGCGATGTCAGGTGTTGGCCGAATACCCTCTCTACTCCCGCGCCTCAATCCTTTGAATATTCCAAGGGCGGCTGCCCAGTCTGACTCATCTTTGCAGGCATTGATGGCAACACAGAAAATGATTGAATCAGGCAATATGGACCTTTGCACCATTTCAACCATAGAAAGAAGCACTGCAGTTTCCCATTGAAATCCTTTGCCACAGGCACTGATCAGAGTGCTCATCGACTTCTTGTCCGGTTCGATGTCACTGCGTTCAAATCCAACATTGTTTGGACTTGGATTGAATACTGAATTCATGACATTGACAGCCTGTCTCCACAAGGTGGTCCTTTCACATACACTGAGAGCTCCAGTAAGGCATCTGATGTTGACATGTAAGCGCATATATGGTGCCTTTCCCAGGAGAGACAAAACTTGACACCAGTCTGATGCAGCTGTCACCACTGCATTCAAGCCCACAACATCCATCTCATTGCTTGGAGCAGCTGCTTGCAGGCCTGTCAGCCACAAAGCCATCTCCCACTTCACGGACCCTGCTGCGCTGTTGTAGCTGATTGTGTCTGCTCGTAAATCAGAGTCTTGTATCGTACCCAACACTACCAGGCCCAAAGGCCAATTTCCAGCTTTGTTTGAGGCGGCAATCCCTATATTCATAGATGCAGTAGCGGCACACTCCCTCATCAAACGCAACGCAAACATCCAATTCTTCTGCAAACATGCAGCCCCTGCAGAATTAAAGTTTGTTTCATGGAGAGTTTCTCTGGCCTGGCACGCCCAGCCAATCAACCCCAAGGCCTTCTGCCAAGCTCTCTTCTCCCTACAAGACTGGAGTCTTGTCTGCAGTGACACGTCACGTTTCGATGAGAATCCACAGTGTAAAGACTCCCGTGGCCAACTCCTCTGTAAAGAGACCATGCATTGGACCATGCATGCTCCCGGTTTTGAGCAAACCCAGGCTACCAGCTGATCTTGAGGCTGAAGTGGCTACATTGCTGATAATTGTCAGTGGAACTTTCACACGCAAAGAGAAACTATAAATTGCCGAGCATCTGTCAGCCACACATCTGCTTTCGACAGGTTCCACCTAAGATTGGTACCAAGCGCGTGACTGGCGCAGGCCGATCTTCAACAACCCGAAACATGCGACGCAGCACATGACGCACCTCCGCAGGTGAATGGCACGAGCTGTGACAGCCTAATTCTAAGGAAACAAACCAGGTCTTGGAATTTCAAAGTATTAGCTAAGCAACAGATGCAGTTCAGCACCATTTGTGGAGGAAATGATGCACTACCTGTGACATCCGTCATACGCCCATAGATGCGGAAGAAAGAAACACGAGTGTTTGCAGTTCTTAGGTGGCATTGTTTCAACACTTTGTCCTTGTTTCACTGCCCATTCAGCCTGGCGCTGTCGAACCAGCAGTGATGAGAAGTTGGCTTGGGACAATGTATTTTTCCTTTTCTGCATGGCGGCATCCTGGCGAATTTTCGATGAGTCGATCAGGTTGACACATGGCCCGAAACGGAGGATGAGAATTCCATGTATCAATAGCGCCGGAAGGAATACATACAGCGCAAGATTCAGCCATTGACCAAAAAACATCGTTGAAAGCCGCAACTGTTTCAATGTAATACATCCAATTATATGTTTTCCACTATTATTTGTTTTACCACTTCGCAGAATCTGCTTTTGTCTGGCAATTCATCCCCATGGCTACCCACGACACAGCTAGGTTGGTCGCTGATCGGAGAGCATAAACACTCTCTACGAGTGTTAGCATGGTAGCGACAATGCATGGTGCCAACAAAACCATGTGAGTATGTTTCGTGTTACCTCCAACTGGTGGATGTTTATCTCAACAAAAACCTTTCAAACATCAAACATTGAGCAAAAACATTGTCCGGGTCTTGTCAGATTTGTTGCGATTTGTTTTCCCGGTTCTGTTTTGAATGTGTTTCTGATCGGGTGGTTTTGCCACCACAGACCACTGACAATTTGCAGCATTTGCCGGGGCCCTGGCTATTCTTTGGGCCTTGGCAACGCAATCTCCCAAAATAGTGATTGGTTTCGGTTGGACACTTGCATGCCAAAAAAAATGGTCAGAATGTGTGTGTGTGTGCGAGTGTGTGCGTGTGTGAATTAAACAACATTGGCACACATTTTCTCAAATTGAAATGTAAATGTGAAAAAAATGAAGCAGCACCTGCGGATCAAACACCTCGAACACCTCTGTTCATCGTTTCACACAAAATACGTTTGTCATCCATTGTCATCCTGTGTTAGGCTTTGGTGCACAGAGGGTGCAACCCACATTCTGTGCAGCATCATTCCAGGCCTTGGTGCCACTTGACAAGTGGACTGTGACACAAACTGTGAGACAGTTGTGACTCGGCTGTGAATTGGGCCCTGGACGTCATAAATCCTTTTTCAAAACAATCATCAAGGGAACGGCAAGAAACCTCCAATTTCTGAATTCAGGCAAACAGTTCCGCCAAATCGGGATGCCAACGAGAAACAGTTTTCGTTTCGCAACACCAAAAATCCATAAAAATATGACAATACAATTTGCATCCGAAAAAACAAAAAAATGCCTCTCGCACTTCTCCATCCACCAGTTCGTGCCGGTAAATCCTCCCGCAGCAGTTTCGATGGTGCATTTCACACATTGAAACGAACGATGTTGTTCCCCCACGTTTTGTCCCATTTTGATTTTGTTGACACAAAAGCAAAATCACAAACAAAAAGATGCACATGTAAGAACTGCAATCGGTCCCTGCATCGCCAAGCCAAAGCAATGCATTGAAAACGATTTGCCAACTGAGTGGCAATCCCATAGCATGTCATGGTTCGAAACTACCTGCGTGAATAAATGCAACATCAAGGTGGATTTTATCCTACCCGGCGAAACCACTAGAACAGTTGCACCATTCGGCAATTTTTGGAAGAGGGCACGATACAAATTGAATGGCAATGAACGAAGATGGGTCATATTGGGTCATACTGACATGTGCATCCACGTTTCAACAGATGCCATGGCGTCTGGATTTCTGAAAACACCCAATTGTTTTCAAACAATGTTGTCACAATTTTGTTTGCGACATTGTTTGTCTTGGTGTTGTGAAACGCTCTGCAGCCACCAATTGTCACGGATTGACTGAAATTACGGATTCATTTATGTTCATGGGAAAATTGTTTTTGTCCACGCAACAAAACAAAATTTTGTGATATCCAGCGCTGTTCTGAAATTTGGTTTGACGTCGGAATTTTCATGGGCAACAAGCATCATAATTTGTTTTTTCAGTATTTATAATTGTTAAAAATGAATTTTGGTTCAATTGGGGAGGCCAACAACGGAAACCAAATAATCATCGTTACAACAAGTTTGTTGTTGCATGTTTCGTTTCATTCATTTTTTTTTAAATTCATTTTGTTTTTGCTACATCCTCTCATATTGTGGATGGAAATAGTCCTGCACCACCTTGGATGGTTGAAACCCTGTAAATAATGGGAAAAATTAACAGTCAACTGCTGCGGGATTTCAATTTTTTCACAACATGCCTCACCTCAAAAGCACTTTCCATACCGTGCATGATAACATGCATCTGGTTGAGTTATGTATGTGCATTTTGGTTCAAGGTTTGATTGCATAAATGCCTAGCGACTAGTCACTAGTCAAAACCCATCTGTCATGCAAGAATAAGCACGGGTAGTAGAGTTGTTTGTTTCTCTCTTGGGTGGAGGGGCCCAAGCAAGGGGCACCACACAAAATGATCGAAGGAAGTTTAGAAGTCAAACTTCCGACAATATGGACAGATGAAAAGCAGAGTAGGGAAGAGGCAGAGAGAAGAGAAAGATTAGAAGAAAGAAGAGTAGAAGAAAGAAGATGCAGATGCGCGAAAGGGTAGGAAAG
>Ga0126342_10021969_pt1 | contig 10586 bp, 6 predicted proteins | sample Cyp1metagenome_FD_92528 | JGI IMG/M metagenome (GOLD analysis project Ga0126342, IMG submission 92528) | Coral microbial communities from Lord Howe Island, Old Settlement Bay, Australia - Cyphastrea 1 metagenome | ecosystem: Host-associated > Invertebrates > Cnidaria > Coral ...
CATTGCACACATTGCACACATTGCACACATTGCACACATTGCACACATTGCACACATTGCACACATTACACACATTACACACATTACACAGATTACACAGATTACACACATTGCACACATTGCACACAATGCACAGAATACACACATTACACACATTACAGACATTACAGACATTACAGACATTTCAGACATTACAGACACTACATACATTACATACATTACATACATTACATACATTACATACATTACTTACATTACATACATTACATACATTACGTACATTACGTACATTACGTACATTACACACACATTACACACACATTACATACATTACATACATTACAAACATTACATATATTACATATATTTTACATATTGAATACATGATATACATTACATACATTACCGACATTACATACATTACATACATTACTTTCATTACTTTCATTACTTTCACTACTTTCATTACTACATACCTACATACCTACATACCTACATACCTACATACCTACATACCTAACATACCTAACATACATACATACATACATACATACATACATACATACATACATACATACAGTGAAATTCTCCATGGCATCAGGTCACCAAGGTTTGTAGCCTCATGGACAATAGAGCATGGGACATGTGCACAGAACTCGCCGTACGCAGGGCGCCCTTGAGTGGTTCAAAAGTGAGTTTGGTAGCGGAGCCCCGCAAGGGGCTCCGCTGCCGGGTCCCCTCGACCGCACTTGCTTGGCTGCTGGCCATTGGGTTGGCCTGCTTCGCTGTGCGCGAGGCCAACGGACCTGGCGGAGGAGCACTTCGATCTGGGGCCGCTGTGCTTGGTGGAGCGCTGCTTCGGGCGCGTGCTTCATCACTGCCTTTGACTGGGTGATCGGGCTCTGCGCTACTTCCTGGCCTATATCCTGGTGATCGGGCTTCCTGCGCTACTCCCTGGACTTTGCCCTGCTGGTTCTGGCATCCTTCTTTGGCGGCTGAGTTGTCACTGCCATTGACCTGGTGATCGGGCCTTGTGCGCTTCATCATTGCCATCTTCCTGACCATCGGGCTCTTGGCACTACATCCTTGTCTTTGCGCTGACCTTCGGGCTCTTCGCACTCCATCATTGCCTTTGACCTCACGTTCGGGCTCTTGGCACTACTTGGTTGCGATTGACTGGATTGTCGGGCTTTGGCATTGCTGGCAATATCTTCTACCACATCAAGCTCGGGCTCTTTGCGCATTCCTGGACAAGGTCTTCGCCCTGAACTTTGTGACCTGCTTCGTGAAGGACCAGGTGAAGTTCTTGCTCTACTGCAGGAGCAATGGCGGAACCACCATCCGGTTCGGGAGCCTTACCACTCCAAGAATACCGTCGTGAAATACCACCAGGATGGGTCCCGGGAGATCCGGCCTATCCGTTGCGCCTGTACTTCGACAGGCTGAGGCTGTGGTATCGTGTGACGAACTTGGAGGACGAGATCATCGGGCCATTAGTGGCTGGTAGGCTCTATGGGAAGGCTGGCAAGATCGCCTTAGCCTTGAAGGTGCCCAGACCTGATGGCAGCTACGATACAGGTGATGCTGCTCTCAGTCGGCTGTCTGTCGATGAGGTGAGAGATCCTCAGACGGGTCAAGTGCTGCAGGAGCACATACCATCAGGCGTGCAGTTCCTCACCGACGCCTTGAAGAGCGCCTTCGGACAGATGGACCAGGACCTTGCAACACAGTCCTTGGAGCGCTTCTTCAACCTGAGTCGTGGCAAGATGAGCTTGGCGGAGTACTCAGTGGAATTCGAAACATGACTGGACGAAGCATCTGATAGGGCAGGACTCCAACTCAACAATGTTGGACGCTTCTTCCTCTTCTTTCGAGGCTCTGGTCTTGGAACGAAAACCATCGACGACATCAAGCTCCAGGTTGGTGGCGACTACAACAGGTTTGCAGACGCTAGGCAGTTGGCTTTGCGTCTCAGTCCAAACCGCCACAACGAGAGTGCTGAGATCTTCTATGAGGACAACTGGAACTATGACATGGACGGCACCTACGACCAGGAGGAATGGTATGACCCGGACGACGATGGCTGGTGGGCCTACTATGGTGATGACTGGCCGGAAGATGACTATGAGGAGCCATGGTACGAGTGCTACGACGATGAGTCATGGAACTATGAGCCTCCGGATGCACAAGATGGACAAGCCCCTGCGGAGGACGACAACAAGGAAGAGAACTCTGGCACAGGTGAATACTATGGCAAAGGTGGCAAGAGCAAGGACCAAGATGGTTGCTTCAACTGTGGCTCCAAGTGGCATCAAGTCCGAGATTGTCCACTTGCTCGAAAAGGCAACAACAAGGGCAAAGGTTCCTACTGGAAAGGCAAGGGCTTCGGAGGAAAATCGAAGTCAAAAGGATGGAGCTCTTGGAGACCCAGCTACAAGGGCAACTACAAGGGGAAGAAAGGCTTTGGAAAAGGGAAGTACGGCAAGAAAGGTTATGGACGTTTTGGCAAGGGATCATGGTTCTCTTCAACGGCATCACAAGCTTCAGAGGATGCAACTTCCATGGCATGGCTGACAACTCGTGGCCTCGACATCACTGATGGCATCGCAGATTCCTCAACGAAGATGAGAAAGCAGACCACATCTACGGCCAAGGAGTTCGTCATCCACACCAGCTCAGAAGAGCAGGAAGAGATCCTCAAGCTGAAGAAGACCGAGACGGATGTCAAGCACAACGAGATGAAGAACAATGAGAATGACGGTGAAGACACTGGGAGCTCTTCGCAACGCAGCAAGAAGACTCACTCAGTGGCCTTCAACTTCGTCTCCAGCTTCTTTGACATCCTGGAGTACTTCGTGGTGCGTGGACAGAAGAGACGAGGATTACTGATTGACCCAGGTGCTGCATCGGGCCTGATCGGCTCAGAGACGCTGAGAGACCTTCTGGAGACCTGTGTTGATCCTCATGCTGGACAAGATCGCTATGAGATCAGGTTTGACCGCACTTCTCCGGTTTCTGGCATCAGCGGATCATCAGATCGCACCTTGGGCCAAGTGACCATCCCCTTGCAGACGAATGGCCATGCAATCTCCTACACGGGAGAAGTCTTGGGCGGACAAGGAAGTTTGTGTCCAGCCTTGGTAGGCAATCCTGCCTTGCGAAGCATGAACAGCGTGATCTTCACCAACTACTTTGACAACGGCGACGGCCTTCTGACCACCGACTACAAGCATGATGATGATGCAGAAGGAGTCACACGCATCAAGCTGTTCAGACTGCTTAGGCCATTACCTCTTGCCCACTGACGAGCCCAAGTCAAAGACAAAGCTTCCTGATGGAACACGGCAGCAAGTGGTGGCATTCTACACCAAGGTGGTCGAGCACTCAACTCGACTCTGGAACGATGTCAGTGAGAAGATGAAACATTGCTTCTTCCAAGACAACACGCGGGCGACACGTGCAGAAGGTGACCGGGGTGAACTATGTCAACAACAAGATGAAGGAGAAGCTGATGGAAGTGAGATTGAGGTCAAAGAGAACAAGGTTGAAACCTCAGCCACAACATCTGCATCCACTACCTCACAGACATCCTCTACTTCAACTCCTGATGACGGTCACAAGGACCAGGAAAAGGATGCCAAGAACGACAGCAAGGAGATCTCAGTTTCACCAGGCGCCGACATTTTGTCAGAAAAGCCTCAACATCTTTTCAACAACAATGTGTCCGACACGGACAAGCCCTGCGGCGAGTTTCACCACGACACCCAACAGGTTTTGCACTACGAAGAGGATTTTCCTCGCTACACCCATGACCAAGTCCCAGAAGGCATGGACCAACCAAAGATGGAGAAACGGTACCGGGCAATACCCGAAGAGTACTACACAAAATCGGGCTTTCGTCCCATCACTCCATCCAATTTTTCAAAGTGGTTCCAACGAGCTCGTGGCCGTGGTCTCAGGTGGCATTTCTGGGAGATCTGCAGTGGAAGGGGAAGACTCAGTTTGACGTTGCTGCTTGCTGGCCTAGTGATCGGCCCTCCCATCGATGCTCGCTATGGTTGGGACCTGAATGACTTTGGACATCAACGACTTCTGAACATGGCCAGAGATGAGTTCCAGCCTGGAGTGATTCACCATGCTCCAGATTGTGCACCATGGTCAGTTTCCTCCAACCAGAAGGATCCTGAACTACGACATCTTGAACGCCTTCGTGATCAACCTGCTCTGTCATGGATTCAAAGCTCCTGTGAATATCAAGATGCCCATGACTGTGGATACACCGTGGAGCAACCATGGGGCAGTGCGATGATGAAGGACGGCAACGAGTCTCCAATGCGTTTGGAAAGGATCCAAGGAAACAGAACCCGTCAAAGGGTTGACCAATGTATGCACGATGCACGAGATGAACGTGGATGGCTCATCCAGAAAGCAACTGGCCTGTTCGCCAACATGAAGTACACCAAGACAGCACTTCGCTGTTCTGGACATCGCGGCCAAGGTCATTCTCAACTTCAAGGACAAGCTCCCAATGGTCTTTCAAGGACATCAATGGCTGCAGTCTATCCCAAGACAATGTGCCAACGCATGAAGGTGGACATCCTGCGATTCCTGGAGACAAAGCAGCTCTTGCGCATCAAGCCCTGGCCAAGTGACATGGCTTGGTTCACTGCTCAACACTTCTACGAGTGCGTCAGATGCCAACTTGGACGCGCTTGCCCAAAATCAATTGAGCACTCCATGATTCCAGGACAATGCAGACATGGCAAGTGGGCTACTGGCTTTGGACCTGCACCAAAAGGAGATCCCCTCAAACAATGGAAGGGCACAACCAACAAGGAGACCATGGAGCAGATCATCTTGCACAACAACAGCAACATCGAGCTCTCTGTGGAGCGAAGTCACTGGCTGAAGAAGATGCTCATGGAATCAGTCAACAATGCCTTGGGCTTGTTTGGCGAGGCATCCAAACAGAAGGTGGAGTACGATCATTGGATCGACAATGCAGTGATGCTGGCCCTCTTCAAGGAAGTCTTCGACAACCACATGATGGTCAAGGCCGTGAAGATCAGTTTGAGACCTTTCAAGAAATCACCACCAGATCCACACGTGGTGACTTCCACTGCATACCTGCGTCTTCACATTACAGGCCATGTCAAGGAATGGACCATCGACAACATCGAAGACTTGCGTGAGATGAGCCACAACCAGATTCATGCTGACTATGAAGTGGAGCACTGGTTGATCACTGTCTATGGACAGGACCTTGGCACAGTGCCAGCACCTTCCACTCCGTCTTCGAGACCGAGGAGCATTCCACCACAGCCAGAACTACCTCCACGACGTGATGATGCAGCTCTACTTCCTCAAGTACGAGAACGACCTGAAGATCCTCAAGAACAAGTCGCAATCCAAGATGGACCATATGAAGAATTTGAACCTCATGGCAGAAAAGACTTGGCTCCAATCAGACCCAACTACAACCTGAGAAGGGTGCTGGAGAAGCTTCCCAAGATCGTTGCCAATGGCGACAACGCCAGAGCCAAACAACTTCTTCTTGGTCTACATGAGCGACTTTGGCATGCTCCAATCTCTGACTATGTCAGCCTGCTCCGACGTGCCGGGCAACCAACTGAAGTTCTGGAGTTGGCAAAGGAAGCGGTGCTCTCCTGTGCAGTTTGCAGGAAGTACATCCGACTTCCAAACAGACCACAGACCAGAACTGGTGGTGCACACATGTTCAACGAGGCTATCCAGTTGGACCTGTTCAACTTCGAGGGACTATGGTTCATGCTCATGCTGGACGAGGCCACCCGCTTCAAAACATGCAGTGTGGTTGAAGGACAAGAAGCTGAGCAGCTTTTGGACTGCCTTTTCAAGTCCTGGATCTACATGTTCGGCCCTCCGACGAAAGTCATCATGGACCAGCAGATGAGCCTGATGTCTCACGAGACTGGCATTGAGTTCGAGAGACTCGGAATGACCAGGCAGCCTCGAGGCACTACAGCAGGACAAGGAGCTGACCAACATACTGGCACTGGACTTGTCGAACGCCATGTGCAGCTGCTGAAGTTGACGATGATGAAGCTTCGAGCAGAACTTTCTCGACAAGGACTGACGCACGAGATGCAAGACCTATGTCAAGAGAGTGCCATGGCTCACAACATCACCTTGAACTACGGTGGTGCGACGCCTAGCATGTCGGTCTTTGGCATGCTCCCAAAGGGCTTCTACGACATCGACAACGAGTCCATCATGGCAACCATGGGTGCTCTCCAAACTGATGCGACACCGTTTGAGAAGGCCATCCGCATCAGACAGACTGCTCTTGCACAGACACAACAGGCAATAGCAGAAGACAGAGTAGCACGTGCCAGTCGCACACGACCTCATCAACTACAGCTGGGAGAATTGACTGCAGGAACATCTGAAATTGAGTTCTGCCGAGAAGTGAAGGGTGATCCGGTGATCCTGGATGGCGTGGTCCAGCCCTACTACTGCGTGTCGATGAACAAGAAGGCACCGCAGTGATCCAGTACCAAGGAAAACCCTACTTGGTTTCTCTCAGGCACATCAGACCCTTTCAGGGAATCTTCATGGTGGAGGTGCAAATTCAGACAGCTGAAACTGCACTTCACCATCTGATGCGCTATGTGGAGAGCCTGGCAGACTACAAGATCTACGTGCTTGGTTGGCTGCAGAAGAAGAACGGCTCATGGTACAAGGTTCCGAAAGACGAGTACCCCATCAAGAAGGTGATGCACTGGGCACAAGAAGTTTCCTCATCAATGAAGAAGGAGAAACTCCATGGCATCATGATGGGCAAGTGTCTTCGAACCTTCAAGCCTCCTGCAAACACCATTGGCACTATGCTTTCTTGGATTCGAGGTGGACGCAACTACTCCATTATGGAACACAAGAACGCGAACCACCTTCAGATCAAGAAGTTCAGCGCCATTGCACGAGAAGATCTCTGTGTCCTGTACTTTTACTACTACCAATTTCCTTCAGCTGAAACCGAAACAACAGACCGGCAACCTTCTCTACCTCCATCACAGCCGGCACAACAGAAGATGGAATCAGATGAGACAAACAACATGGATGTGGACGAGATCAACCGCAAGCGAGATGGTCCTGAAACCAGAACCATTGTCATGGCACCAGAGAAGAAGAAACAGCGTACTATGCTTGTCAAGAAGGAGCTGGAATTCCTGAGGATGCTCTACATGGAAGAGACACGCGACAAGATCGTGCTGGTGGACTTCCCAACGGAATGGAAGACTGGATACGATTTGATGACATCCTCCACAAGGATCTTCCTTCTTCAACATCAAGCTCGAGAACGTGCTGCTCTTCCTGTACTCTTCAACATTGAGTATAAGGCGGAATCTGCTGCTGTGGCATGCTTGCGCACTGCCGAGATCTATAAGGTGGACGAAGAGACCAGAAACATCGAGGACGATGACATTTCTGCAGAACTTTGGGAACAAGTTGATGCTGCAGACCGTGCAGAGGTGGCACAATTTGTCAATGAAAAGGCCTTCCGCAAGATCCACAAGTCACAGATCACGGCGGAGATGACGGTGGTCGATGCAAGATGGATCAGAAAGTGGAAGCGCTACCCTGACAAGACCCTGAAGGTCAAGTCACGACTATGTGCCCGTGGTTTTCTGGACCAACAGCGAGGAGAGCTCACAACCAGGTCAACAACGGCTACAAGACTCTCCCAGAGACTGCTGGTTAGCCACTCAGCATCACAAAGAGATCGATCCCTCGAGTCAATAGACATTTCTGGTGCTTTCCTTAAAGGATTCAGCTTTGAACAAATCCGAGATGCTCTACGAAAAGCTGGAGTGAGCGCACCGAAGCGCGTGGTGGTCATTTTACCTCCACTCAACGTTTATCGACATCTTGGAGAACTGGATGAATCCTTCAAAATCTCACCACATCAACTTCATGAATATGGACTTCTCTGCGAGAAACCGGTGTATGGCCTCAACGATGCCCCACTGGCTTGGCAGTTCAGTTTACATCACCACATCAACCAAGAAGGTGGTCAAAAGTCACGGCTGGATGAGAATTCCTTCCTCTTCAAGGAGAATGGCAACTGCGTTGGAATGGCAACCACACATGTGGACGATATCGCACTATCTGGACCTGTGGCCTGGATTGACAAGATTGACAACAGCCTCAACAAAAGGTTCGGCAAGACAACGCGACAGAAGCTGCCTTTCTCACACTGTGGCTGTGAATACACCAAAGTGCACGATGGATACAAGATCTGCCAGAAGGAATTTGCCGAGAAGGTGAAGCCTGCACCAATTCCACAACGAGAAGACTCTTCCAAGCTGACAAAAGAAGAGTTGTCCGACTTCAGATCAATCCTTGGAGCGTTATTGTGGTTAACCGCTACCAGACTGGATCTGATTGCAGACATCTCACAACTGCAAAGTCGAGTCACCATTGCAGAGGTGAAGGACTTGAAACAAGCCAATGCAGTGTTGGAAAAGGTCATCGAGTTCAAGGACATGGGCTTATACTACCGCTACTTCAACACCAAGCACAGACGGCTGGTATGTATCCACGATGCATCATCGGCTTCAAAAGGCCGGAACTATGCCCAGGAAGGCATCCTGATTGGCCTGGCGGATGATCATTTTCATGGACAAGTGTTGGAGATGGAAACCGTCTTTGATGACGATGGACCTCAAGGAGTTCAACACCACGGAGGAGTTTTCCATGTGCTGCACTCAACAGGTGGAAAAGCAAAGAGAGTGAGCTATTCCACTTCGCATGCTGAAACCCTGAGCATGGTTGGAGGTGTGGAGACAACCACACTCATCATGGTACGAATGGCCGAGATCTTCCACAAGGAGAACAACCTCTCTGTCAAGCAGCTCATCGAGATTCAAGAAGGCGGCTGCTCCGAAGTTCCAGTGGACTATTATGGAGACTGCCGAGACGTCTTTGAGCTGGTGACAGGCACAAGGACTCTACCACAAGACAAGACGCAGAGGCTGTATATCCTGAGCATCAAGGAAACCAGGATCTCAGGGAGAATGCGAATGATGGTGCTGGTGCCTACACAGTGTATGACATCAGACTCTTTGACAAAGACTATGATCCACCACAGCATGATGTACCTCCTCTCTACAGGTCTGATCAAGTTTGTGAACGAGGTCGACCATCCGGTAACTGCAAGAGTTTTGCCTGCCCTTAGCGACTATGACGAGCACGACATCTTGAAGAACGATGAAGAGATCATGCAGAGCACCAAGAACCAGAAGATATGTCACTCAACTGTTTTGCTTGGCTTGGTGGCTTCCTCAAGCATTGCAACTAAGACAGTACTGGCTGCTTCATTGGTGCATGCTGCTGTCGCAACGGACATGCGGAATGACATGGAGCCGATTCATGAGAAGACCTACATTGGCGTCTACATCATGATCTTCCTGACCGTGGTCATTGCTGTCAACATGGACAAGATGATGAAGTACATCTTGGAGAAGATCAACAGAGCACAGTATGCTCTCATCATGGTCAAGGAAGAGGTCAAGGAGGAGATCAACACGGCTATGGAAGTGGACCACACTGGACCACCAGATGACGCCTTGGAAGTTTGGAGATTGAAGAAAAGAATTCGAATTGAACAAGAAGAACAAGAGGACCTGAAGATTACCATCAAGGTGAGAGAAGATGCGCTGGAGAACATGCAGGAAAGACTGGAAGAGAAAACACGAGAAGCAGAAAAGTGGCGCGAATTTGGAGAACAGGTCTGTTTCGACCGAGACAATCAGAAGCAGCTCAAGGAAGAGCGCACCGAGCGCATTGATGAACTGGAACAACAAGTAGACGATTTGGTGGCGGAGAAAGAAACTCTCCAAACGGAGCTGAACAAGGCGAAGGCCAAGATCAACAATGTCATGGGAGAAAACAGGATGAAAGAAGGTGTGATTGCATCGTCCGCAAAGCACATCCAAAAGCTGCGTGATGACTTGAAGGAGGAACGAGAAAAGCAAGGACGTGGACTCTTCAGCGCTCCTGCTCAACCTGCACAGGCTGCTGCTGCGGCGCTGGATGTGGAGAAGGAGCACCTCAAGGCGAAGGTGGCACAGCTGGAGCAAGATGCTGCGCGGCTGAGAGAGATCCAAGGCCAATACGGCCAGGAAATTCAGGCGCTCCGCGGCCAATTAAGAGATGCAAAGGCACCGGCAAAGATCAGTGTGACCAGAAGCGGGTCATGCTATCACGAAGCCAGCTGCAATCATCTCATGCATGGCGTAGAGCAGAGACCCCGTGTAGAATACACCAGGTGCAAGGACTGCTGGTGAGTACATAAGGGGCAACACGTAGCAAAAGAGTGACCGGAGTGAAATTCTCCATGGCATCAGGTCACCAAGGTTTGTAGCCTCATGGACAATAGAGCATGGGACATGTGCACAGAACTCGCCGTACGCAGGGCGCCCTTGAGTGGTTCAAAAGTGAGTCATACATACATACATACATACATACATACATACATACATACATACATACATACATACATACATATTGTACATACATATTATACATACATACATACATACATA
>Ga0126342_10021970_pt1 | contig 10586 bp, 11 predicted proteins | sample Cyp1metagenome_FD_92528 | JGI IMG/M metagenome (GOLD analysis project Ga0126342, IMG submission 92528) | Coral microbial communities from Lord Howe Island, Old Settlement Bay, Australia - Cyphastrea 1 metagenome | ecosystem: Host-associated > Invertebrates > Cnidaria > Coral ...
CAAGGTGGTGCCCCATAGTTAGCTAAGTTGGTTTATAACTCCCATAACTATGGTTTATGGCAGATATAACTATAGTTAATGGGGTTTATAAACCAACTTATAACTGGGGGGCACCATTCTGTATTGACCCATACCCATATCAATGATGTTCACCAGGCTATTTCCTTGAGTTTTTGCCCGCATCCCACAGCCCTTTTAACGTGGCTGCTCCCGGCCTGCGAACTGGAACCTCAGCGGGCGCTCCAAGGCAACCATCCGAAAAGAATAGAACTTCTACGGGAACAACGGTGATGTGTCTTGGTTCATGTTCCCACTCATATACTCTATACATATATATATATATGTATATAGTAGCTATAGTTTTTTTGCGTATCATACACATATACACCAATAGTTAGGAGAGACTTTTCTCAAGCAACGAGCAGCGATTTCGTAAACGGGGGCACCCACTTTCTATCGATTCCCCATTTCCGGATATCCAGGCACAGGCAAATCTCAAATTCTCCACAATCTACACCAGATGAAGCCACAACTCATGTCACGTCCAACCCAAGTTAACCATTAAATCTATTTTTTATATAAGTTTATAATAGTTTATAAGCATCTAATTATATACTCCAATTTGAGCCATTAAACAAATACCACTATCCCTTATCTCATGAAATACGAATTGGCTAAACACGGGGAAACCCTACTGTGGGTTGTCACAATCCCCAATAAATTGGATATACTATACCCTCTGGTAAACTAACATAGCTATTGAAAATGGCCCAGTCGAAATACATAGTTGATTTACCTCTTGAAAATGGTGATTTTCCTGTTCGCTATGTTAGTTTGCCAGAGGGTAAGTGTCAAATCATTTACTCATCAACCAGGGTATAACTTTCATGGCCCAATGGATCCCCCCTCCAGGTGCTCCAACTTTTGAATCCGGGCCAGATCTGCGACCAGCAAGGAGCAGGCATTGTCCACCTTAGGATGTGACGTTGCAACTCTAGCCATGAAACATGGGAAACGATGGGAAACGTAGACGATTTAACCATGAAACATGGTGAAGATAGATATTTTTTTCACCATCCAACATGGTGAATTTCGTCATCAGAATCATGGCGAAAAGTTATGGGATTTGACCAATGAACAATTGAGGCTTAGTGGGTCAGTCCGGAAATGAGCTATGAATTTCTCAAACATGGCCATTCATAAGGGTAAATATGGATAAATATGGGTACTGTAAATGATTCTCCAGCAAATTTTGAAATAGCCTCTCTTCAGAGAATGCCATGTGGGCTGCAAGGAAAGTTGCTAGGAATTGTGCTAATTCATCGTCCAAAACAACAGTTGCTTGCAACAGATAGAGATTGGCTACATCCAAACCTCTCCTGCACTCTTGCTGTGGTGAAAGTAGGTGAAACAAACATCGTTCGATGACTTCCAAGGAGGTTCCAAGTGGGGTGGGCCAAGGACCAGCAAATTTCACTACCCCTTGAACTAGTGTGTATATATATATATATGTTATATATTTATATATATCATACATGTTTGAATTCAATTCCAAATAGAAATAAACAAAATACATCTACACAGAATTCAGAAAGACAAATATATATATATATATGCAAGAGGTCTCCGTTTTTGTTGGTGCAATGTGTTGATGAAACCTCCGCCGAGGTCTACCCAGCTGGGTTCTCCTGGCGCATTGGCAAGAGCCCGCAATCTGCGTGCGGAGGTTTCACCCATCAAAATGCAGGATCTGACCATCAAAAAGCTTGGGATCTGACCATCAAATCTTGGGACTGGTTGGTGGTTGAGCCCTACCATACCTACTCCTCTGAAAAATGATGTTGCGTGAGTGAAAGTCAGTTGGGATGATTTTCCATTCCCAATATTGAATGGAAAAATAATCCAAATGTTCCAGTCACCGCCAACCAGTATGTATGATTATATGGAATTTATCGGAACATCTAGTCGTCCGGTGGTTTTTTTTTTAAATTTAAGAAATTGAGCCCCGGAGGAGACGGGCAGGTTGAACAAAAAATGTCGCCTGCCGGCCTTGATGAGGGTGCTTTACCATCTGGTTATTTGTTACATAGCCATGGAAAGATCCACCATTTGTAATAGGTAAACCATCAAACTAAATGGGCCATTTTCCATGGCTATGTTAAATAACCAGAGGGTAAGTGAAATCTACAAAAAACCATGGCTTTCCCTTGAATGAAGCTGTTTCCAAAAAGCTCCTTTTATCCAACTGCAGGACTAAGGGGATTTTGAGGGTTCCGTTCTAAAAACCCAAATTGATAGCCTCTTAATTCAACAGTTTGCAATGGAAAATCATCTTTAAGAGCTTAATACCATGGTAATAGCATGTAATAGCATGGTAAACCATCTATAAATATGCAATGTTCATCCATTTTTCATAGCAAACTGTTAAATTACCAGAGTCTATCCATCAACAGGTTCGCAGCCCCCCCCGCCCGTTGGGCCTCCACTAACTTCTCTTCAAGACCCAAATCGGAGAGTTGCACGCGAGCTCCAGTGCCTGAGATCAAGGTTAGTATAACTCTTATATTGATAAACCCATCAACCAGGGATGAGCAGGGTATAACTTCTTCATGGCTCATATGTAATTCATACATAGATATATCATATATGTCCATGCCTATTGAACCGTACACAATACATGTGTGTCTAGTATGTGTAGTATTTATATATATATATAATTATATATATATATGATACATATGTGCTGAGAAGTCGGGGGTTGGACATTCCAAGCATAAGTAGATCGTGACGTCTTGGGCTTCTCTCTGCATCTACCCTCGGAGGTGAAAGTTCTGGGAAACCTCTGAATTTGCAGTGCTTGGACATGGATCCGAACATGTCAAAAGCTTATCGGAAACTACCCGAAAAAAATGGATCCAAATGGCTGGTACAAAATGAGGATCTCCATTTCATTCATTCTGATCATCCCCAATTTTTGTTGGGTACCCATAATATCCTAAACATCAACCAATTAAGGCTAGCCTTGAAACCGCACACACGTCTGATTCCGAGATTTTCATGCAAAAAACCACCTACGACCTATACCTCAATCTATTCAGAAATGCGGGGTCCGGTACTATTTAAATGTGGAATAGTACAATTATAAACCATTGTTAACCATTAACCATAGTTAATTGTTGGTTAAAACCACCAACCAGTCATGTCATAGCTCTAGAAAAGATGATGAAAATCCTGGAATAGTGACTATTTTGTTGCTTAAACCCAAATCACATTGTCCCCATGTCCCTCAATTTTCTGACCAACAACAGGTGATTAATGGTGATTATGTACAAGAGCATACACAAACCTCGAAACCTGCTGGAAAATATGCATATCATCCATAAAACTCATGTGTTGTGGTAAGCCCACAATCTTTGGACAGAGCCAACTTAAATGTTCATTGATGAGACCGTTTTTTTTGACGGGACAATTCCAATTCTAGTTAGTTAATTATGCTCATTGCATCATTTTTCACAATGTTGGATTCCTACAGTAATTTCCACCATTTTGAACCCCATGTTGTTGCTTAAACTCATCATATGCACAATCTTCATGGTCCCATTACCGTTATGTTAACTCCCAAATTCGACGAATCACTTGGATCATCTCACTGGGTAGATGTAATAAGTACACTAAGTACACCCCCATTCAAAAAAGATATCATACATAGATCCATATAATTCTCTATATATACATATTAAACATTTAGTCTCATTCCCTAATAAGTACACCCCGTTCAATATAGTCATAGTATGTCATAGTTCAAATTATATCTGCTTGGTGGTATACCTACCCCTCTGAAAAATATGAGTTCGTCAATTGGGATGATGACATTCCCAATATATCACACAATTTTCAAACATGTTCCAAACCACCAACCAGTGTATAGATCTATAAAGTCCATATGAAGATATATTAAGTCCCACTAACCCATATTAAGTCCAGTCATCTTCCAGTCACCAACCAGATCGCCAAGTTGCGACTCTGCAACTCCTTGCGTGCCAATGGGATTCCCATTTGGAGATGGGAATCCCACCCAACCGGGCGACGGAAAAAACGCCTCTTTTGTTTTCACAGAACTGGAAAAATCACATGGTTTAACTACGTTTATCATCTATACCCTCTGGTAATTTGTCACATAGCTATTGAAAATGGCTAGAAATAGTTGATTTTCCCGTTAAAAATGGTGGATCTTTCCAGTTCGCGAACTGTAAACGTTTACCAGGCCGGGTCAATGGGATTCTCATCTATAAATGGGACCCAAATCTCCATGTCTATCATCTACAAACATCTATAAACTATGGGCCGTAGCAGCTAGCCGTAGCTTTATGAGTTGATGTACCTGTAGCTTTTGTGTGAGCCATTGTGAGCCTTAAAAAAGGCTCACAACTTGACATCATTGACTCATTGACCAATCTTAGGATACCCTGCATTCCCATTGAATCAATGCCTTGATGCCTTGATTGGGAAACTCTTCACGATTAAATTAGACTGTGGTTAAAATACAATGTTGTCCACGAAAAAAAATAGGGGGGTTCCTTCACAAGATTTCCCATCTAATCCGAGGATAATTTACTTTTTGAGTTGCTTGGTATACTCCTCCATGTATAGCAAACTAAAAATCATCATAAAGACACCTACAAAAGACCAGTCTTACCCAGTCGATTTCCCATCTCCAGGTGTACCCCAAAATCCAGTCGAACAATACCATATCCAGGTATCCTAGATATGGAGAAATCCAAACGGGGATGGGTCAAAGCCCAATCACCTTGGTTTTTCACATTAACACAACTTGGGTTTTTCAGGATTTTTCATCTCTCCAATCATGGCATACTGTGTTAAAGTCTGTTATAAACCCAATAATATATCATAAACAATTTCAGTAACTAACCAAACATCGAAGGGGACCATTTTACATCATTGCAGCAGGGACATATCCAACTTCGGGTGCGATTTTTTATAGGATGCTTCAATTATATTGGTTACCCTCTGGTTATGACTGACATAGCCATGGTATAGATGGCCCGCTTAGTTCGATGGTTTACCGTTCTTAAAAATGGGTGGATCTTTCCATGGCGAACTGTTAGTCATAACCAGATGGTAAATCCCTATGGAAGCCGTTGCCAAAATCCAAGTTGACCGGACAAGTAGGCTACAAATCCCATAAAATGGGTATCTGAAAATAGTGTCATTACTCCACTCTGTTTTGTATCATCATGTTCCCTGATGAAATTGCCACTTTCGTGGGAAAATCATCTGAATGCCCCATTGAAATCCCATAAAAATCACGAAAATCACCTTGGCAAGGCAACCAGAAATATGAAAGAAATCTTGCACCAGTTGCTATATGCTTTACCCCCGTTCTAATCCCATTCTTTACAGTGTTTCATAGTTAACGGTTGCCAACTGCTCAATGGCCATTTCAGGAACCTAAATTGGAGCTACCTACCATATATCAGGCCTTTTTTTAGGCCTAGATGTCAGGCAATATCCCAACAAAATATGGCCAAAAATATGGTACTATACTAACGTACCTCCATTTCTGGTTGGTGGTTGAGCCACCCCTCTGAAAAATGATGGAGTTCGTCAGTTGGGATGATTTTCCATTCCCAATTAATATGGAAAGTCATAAAAGCCATGTTCCAAACCACCAACCAGTGATTATTAACCATTATTAACCATCATTAACCAGCATTAACCATCATTATCCCATACTAAACCAATGTTCCAAACCACCAACCAGTGTATAGATCTATATTAAGTCCATATTGGGATATATTATAAGTCCCATTAACCATCATTAACCCATATTAAGTCCCTACAACGTTGATGGTTTAAATGGTTGGATCCCTTTGTTATTCCCATAGAAAACTGGTGGTCCTGCACATTGGCGCCCTTCTTGCCGATGAGGCGACCGGCAAAGTTTTCGGGCACCACCAGAAAAAGCAGGTTGCTACCTGCCACCGAAGGCGCGGTCTGGGGTGATTTTGTTGATAGTTGGATCTTACTTGGTGGCGAACTACCCACGAATCGTGGTTGTGGCTTAGTTCACCCCAATTACAAGTGGATTAACCCTACAAAAATCCCATTTATAACTGGGGTTATAACCCACTTACTACCCCCAAACGATAGCTAAGTTGGTTTATAACTCCCATTTCACTATGGTTTATGGTACTTATAACTATATAGTTAATGGGGTGAATCTAAACCAACTTATAACTGGGGGGCACCATCCTGTAGACTTGTAGATGATAATTACATAGATCCAGGTTTGGTTGATGTTGATAAATGGGATCTTATAGATGATAATTACATATATATAATCCCATAGGATCCATGGTGCTGGAATATTTACCTACATTGACCCCTAAAGTAATTTTCCAAATAATCCCAATCTAGGTAAATATTCCATACGTGGATCCTTAGGGAATGTATATCTAATATATCATATAATTACCCCATATTTCCCCATTCAAAGTTGGGATTTTGCCGGGAGTATGGATAGCTCCGTCATGCTCCGTCATGGTCCATGCACTAGAAACCCTCCTTTTTGGGAGGTGTACTGTGAACATATATGAATATGTATAAATATATATATAATATATATAATATATATATAGATTCATAATATAGTTCAAAGTACAGCACTATGTTGAGCAATGTTGCTACCTATTGATGGATGATCTGGAATGATCTGGGATCCCCACCGGTGGCACCTGTGTTCGCAGCTGCTTTGGATGCGGCAGTTCTCACATGCTCAGCTGCAAACATGTGGATGAGATGCTCTGACTGGGATTCTGACTGGATTCTGGATGTGGATAGATGTGGATGCTGTGGCAGGTGCTTGGAAGCTCAAATTTCACAGGGCATTTACCCTCTGGTAATTTAACATAGCTATTGAACATGGCCATTTATAGTGGATTTTCCCATTGAAAATGGTGATTTTCCATAGTAAAATGTTAGCTGTTAGTTTACCAGAGGGTAACGGTATACTGGTCATTTAAGACTTAGCTATGAAAGCCATGGAAACCATGGCCCATGTCGTTGACGGGATCATCCCCTTGGAATGTTCTAGTGCTGCCTCCAAACACACTGGGATTCTGTTGTTTCAATTGCTCCTAAAAAGTTACTCAGGTCAATTTTAAATGCCTCAAGAATTCCTCATACGGAGGTTCTCAGTTTCTCCATCTCAGAATTTGTCATTTCTTCAGCATCTTCCTGGTTCAGCTGAGCTCTGCACAGCTGTTTGGAAAAACAAGAGGAATCGACCGAATCTTCGATTAGGACGTGAAACGCTATTCCGCTCACGGTGATATTTTTTTGGGGGGTTCTCGAAAAAAAAATGGGAGATACATTCTGAGACATGCTGAGATACTCCATCTTCTGGCAAATTGAATTAGAGAACATTCTGAAAGGATCCATGGTGCTGGAATATTTACCTACATTGACCCCTAAAGTAATTTTCCAAATAATCCCAATCTTGGTTTACATTTCCAGCATCATGGATCCTTAGGGATTCTGAAATCAGTCCTATCATCCGATTGAGATTTTTGGGGCTAAAAACCCATCCACCACCGAAAAACAAAAACAGCGGAATCCAGGAGAACCGTCAAGGAGAACATCTGATTTATAGCTGTCCGGTAAAAAAGCAGACCATGTTTACCAGAAAATATGGGAAAATACTGGAACATATATAGAATATTATAGCATCTATATGGAAATACTGGAAACGTCACATCTAATAGTATGTCAATTTTCCATAGATTCTATCTACTGATGTTATGCCCAAAAATGGGAGCTTGATCACAAAAAAGTGGGACCATGTTTACCAAAAAAATATGATCCACCGTGTCACGTACTGGGGCATCCTGGATCCATTTAAGTGCCAGGTCCATTGGCTGATATTGGTTGCATCAGCTAAGCGCTGCCCCATTTTTCAGAACGTCTTGCTGCAGGCTTTGATTTGGCCCACTGAAACTCATGCACGCAAGAAGCGCGGTCAACAATGTCAACAGACTGCATGAAACACTGGGGAGATATAAACAATGGAGCAAATATGATCAACAAATAGAATTTTCTCACAAAACGGAAAGGTCCAATGTGACAATAAGTGACAATGTGGTTCAAGACAATAGAATAGATTCAAAACACAAGTCATGAAAATGACTGTCATACCGCCATCTCTCTTGCGCAGTGAGAACGGTGAAACTCTGGTGTCCGGCAGCATGTGATAGGTTTGACCAATTTAAGAGGTAGATTTCGAACTGATCAGCTGGTCGTGAAACGACCAATAGGCGACTGCTTGGATTTATCCCACTTCAGAAAGATAAGAAAGGAAACTGAGTGTGAAACCATGAGCCAAATGATGCCAAATGTGATTGGTTCATGTCATGAAACTTTGCCAAACATCTGGTGGCACCCCAAAAAACGTCCACAAAAGATGGTGGAACTGGCCAGGCGCTACAAGGTCTACAAGTGCTGCCCTGATCTGGCCGATTGAACATCGAAAATCCGAGTGAACATCTACCATCTGGCTATGACTAACAGTTTGCCATGGAAAATCCCAACCATAAATATGGAGCTTTCGTTCGCTGGGAAACCATCTATTTCGATTAGGGCCATCTATACCATGGCTATGTTCAATAACCAGAGGGTACAGTAAACCTCCATTTTCCTATGGTTTTCCTATGGTTTTCCCATGGTTTTTGTTGGTTAAACCATGACATTCCGAAAACGGCACGAGATGCTCCCGGGGTGCAGCATTGGCACGAGAGTCGACGCGAGTCGCGACGCGTATCACAATTCGAAAAAGTTCCACACGATCACGCAGCCATCCTGCCCCGGATTTTTTGGGACGCTGAGCAAACCTTCTGCCTTTATTGGACCAAGTGACATCTCTCATGGTCACTTAAAGGGTCAAACACCAAAAAAAATATAACAAATTAGATGCAATCCGGTCAAAGTGCCATGTGTTCTAAACAAAAAACGTATCTTCTTCTTTTAACTGGATGTTTCAACCGCTCGTGTGAACTCATCGCCAAAAGCAATCAACATTTTATCATCCGTTTTGGGATGGTTTTTTGTGATAGTTCTTCTGTAACATCAACATATCAACATATATATCAACATACATCAACATATATCAACATAGATCAACATATCCCCGTTGCTTCATGGCTATTCAGAATTCACATTAATTATTCATCCCCTATCCGGGCATAGCGGCATAGCCCGTTGCTTGGGGATATGTTGGATTGTTTCCTGGCACTTTCCATCTCATCATGGGAATCCATCGCTATGTACAGACATGGCTTTACCCTCTGGTTTGTTAACACTTTGCGAACTGGAACATCACCATTCCCATAGGATCCATGTATGGAATATTTGCCTACATTGACCCCTAAAGTAATTTAAAATAATCCCAATGTAGGTAAATATTCCATACATGGATCCTTAGGGATTAAAATAATCCAATAAATCAACTATCATAGTTGAAATATGTTGAAATAGTTGACACATGTTGACATTTTTTGAAAAAAAACTACATGTTTTATTGTACCAGAGGCTTTTCTCGATGACCATTCCCCATGCTTGGTGGCTCATCCCACGAATCGTGGTTGTGGGTTCGTTCACTCCAATTACCCTCTGGTAAACGTTTACATAACTATGGAAAATCACCATGTTTAATGGGAAAACTCACTATAAATGGCAATTTTCAATAGCAAACTCTAACAAATTACCAGAGGGTATAAGTGGATTAACCTTTATCCCATGTAAATCACTGGGGTTATAACCCACAGTTATAAGTTGGTTTATAATCCCCATTAACTATATATATAATATATATATAACCCCCTAATCAACCCTAGTGAAAATGGACTTATGTTCACCAACTTAGCTAACGAACTGAGGCACCATCCTGATTAACTAATCACCATTGTAATCCATTATATATCCCATTATCCATTATAAACATCCCATTATCACCATGCAAATGTCTTCCCCAATAGTCATAATATGATACTTAAATGGTACCCTCCCAACTAAACAGCCTAGGGGTTTATGAATCCAGGGTTGACATTATAAACATTCCATCATTCCCATGAATCTCCCCATGAATCTCCCCATGGCTTCCCCGTCCTTCCCCGCGCTGATGAGTTGCTTCTGATCCGGACTCCAGCGAACCTGCGTGACACCACCTGGAGGTCGTGCCGTGTTGGTCAACGTGAACGGTTTTGCTACGGAAAACCACCATCTTGAATGGGAGAATCAGCTATAAATATCTATAAATCACCATTTTTAACGGGCAAAATCCACTGTAAACCACCATCTTTAAGAAGTAAATCAATTATTTCAATGGGCAATGTTCAATGGCTATGTAACAAACTACCAGAGGGTATGTGTTGGTTGATGTTGGTTGATGTTGTAAAAGTGCGAGATGTTTCAAGCACTGTTGTCAAGCTGCAACTGTTGGCACCTTTTGCTGTTGCACGCACTCAATCTGTATGTTGTCAACAGGAGTTGACTCAAGGCCTTGAACCACAGGC
>Ga0126342_10021971_pt1 | contig 10585 bp, 8 predicted proteins | sample Cyp1metagenome_FD_92528 | JGI IMG/M metagenome (GOLD analysis project Ga0126342, IMG submission 92528) | Coral microbial communities from Lord Howe Island, Old Settlement Bay, Australia - Cyphastrea 1 metagenome | ecosystem: Host-associated > Invertebrates > Cnidaria > Coral ...
GAAGAAGAAGAAGAAGAAGAAGAAAAGTTGCACCATTGTTAAAATCTAGACACCCTCACCTGGCAGGTGGGGAAAACGTTAAGGTATAGTACGCTGGAATTAACATGGCTCACGATTGTTTATGATGAGCAACCTGCCCAGCTTTTTTTGCGGGTCTGAGGAAGGGTCTCATACTATGTGTGGGTAGGAACGTATCCATACAAATATAACAAGCTTAAAGGTACCCTCACAAGGGTACACTCAATCTTTCTCTCTCTCTCTCTCTCTCTCTCTCTGAGTAGACACCATTCATCCACATATATCAGAGATGTTCCTCCTTGGCATGAAGAAAATCGCAGTCTCCGTGGGACATAGATCTGAATTTCATTGAAACGTGCTAAGATCATCCCCTAAAGTCCGCTGGACCGCTGGACCCCCAAAAAAATGAAACCACCAATGTTGGGATGATCATAGGTTTATACAGTTCTGGCCATTTTTGTTCACCTTTTGTTAGTGAAAAAACATGTTATTTCTATGGGATGAAAAACAGTCTATCAATGGGGTGACTTGTTAGTAATTATAACATCTTATAACTGGTAAAGGGCCATAACTGCAAGGATTGATCATTCAAAAATCCAACTGACCATTCTAAACTCAAACCTCTATGGTTGATGGATAATATGGTGGATGGAAGAAATCCTGCACCAGTTGATAGGTGGTTTATCCCATTGTTCATAGGGTTTCAACCATCCGTTTGGTGATGCAGGATTTCTTCCATCCACAGTATGTCGTAAATCCCTTTGTTGAACTGCCCATTTTCCATGGTCAAATCCGATTTGAAGCCCCTTTTCCCCGCATCGTTACCTTGTGACAGCCATCTGGACAACCTCAGGCAACGTTTTAAGAAGGTGGTGCCTGGGTATCCAAGTTGGTCATAACTACAATGTGAGGCCCCCAAGATAGCGTTCAGTTGGTTTTTAACTCCAATATCTATGGTTTATGGTGCTAATAACTATAGTATACTATAGTTACTGGGGCGAATCTAAGCCAACTTATAACTGGGGGGACTCACATTGTAGGTATGGTCGTAACTACCCAAGCTTCGTTACCAAACAAGCTTGGGATTTCATGGGATTGATTTTTCTGGATTTTTTGGGGATTGATGTAGAGTTGGCTAGGTAGACATAGCTCAAAAAAAAGTTGGACTTATGGTAAATATATCAATAGATCATGGGTTTATAACCAACTTACAACTGGGGGGCACCACCTTTTGTCGAACCTTGCCACCTCTAGTCATCATTTAGAGCTACCCTCCGAGCGAAAAATCAAACGTGGCAACCGGGAAATCCTCTGTAAATGAGGATGTGAATGGGAAAATCATCTACCCTGTGGTAAATTAACAATTCGACCCTGGCAGTTGTCGGGGTTGGAAGACTAGTGAAACCATGAAAAAAATGCTATTTTCAGGGTCAAACTGTTTATTTACCGGAGGGTATAATGAGATTCAAATGGAGATTTAGCTATGGTTGCATGGGGAATAGAACCATAGGTTCATGGCTGAAACTGAAGCAACAAATGCAACTGGGAGGAGTTTCACCCCAGCATTATGTCCACATCTCCACCTGAGCCGCGCATTCAAAGAAAGGAAACTCATTCGGTTGATGGGAAATTCCCAGTTTATGAATTATGATGATCAACAACATTTATCTATCTTTAATATTATATATATATATATGCATATTTATATTTATATATATATATATATGCATATTTATATTTATATATATATATATGTATATATATATATACTATATTATATTTTATTATATTATAACATATTATATTAAATTATATTATAACATATCAAATTAAACTAAATTAAATTATATAATATTATATATATGTTGCTTTGGGCTGTACCCGTATATTCCCGGGAAACATGTCAACCAACCAACATTTATCAAGTATCACCATATACTTGATGGTTCAAACCTACGTTTTTGAAAACTGTTTGTTTCTTGCTATTGGGATCCCAAATCATCCAAACTTGCTCATTTGTAGTGGGGAAACAGCCAATGGTTGGAGGGCACCCAAATTGATTGTATGCAGCTTGTAGCGAGTAATCAATCACCATGAATATTATTGCACCTAAAATACCATTAGATATAGTAATTAATACCCAAATTTACAATAGTAGAATATATAAAATGATATTAAATGACATTCACTAATAGTACAATATACCGTATACCCAAATTTGTCCTTGTACAATACTAAATAACATGCTGGTTGGTGGTTTGAACCCCTCTGAAAAATATGAAAGTCAGTTGGGATGATGACATTCCCAATATATGGAAAGTCATAAAATTCATGATCCAAACCACCAACCAGACATGTATATGTACCAATCAACACCAAGGGATCTCGACATTTCTCACTGCGCTGCGCTCAGGCTTCAACTCATCGATCCGCCGATCTGCTTGATGCACTTCCTGCGGGAGCCCAAGCATTGCGCATTCGATAAAAAATAGTAACACAATATATTATGTGTATATAATATATATATATATGATTAGTATATCTAATATTAATATCTATTAGCATGTATGATACCATGATACGTGTGTATATATATATACTGCTTATTCCACCATATGGTATATAGAGGTTATGCGTGTATATATATATATATGTATATCTATATATCTATATATATATATATCATTACATAGTCATAAGTTTTGTTTTTTTCGTATTTAATTGCAATCCTACTGTCATAAGCAATACAATAAGCATAACACAATGGGTCTATGGATAAGTTCGACCGGCCCCAGACTGATTGATAAACATCCAATGGTAAGATCATGGGATATATGCAACCAATACTATGCTGATTGGTGGTATACCTACCCCTCTGAAAAATATAACCATATATATAACCATAGTGGGTTTATGGTTTGATTCTAGACAGCTAAGTTGTTTTAAAACATTTTATAACTATAATGTGGGTTTCTGGTGGATATATCCATGATGAATGGGGTTTACAAACCAACAAACATAACTGGGGGACACTGGGGGAAGCATAAAATTGCTGATTGGTGGTTGACCTACCCGTCTGAAAAATATGAGTTCGTCAAATGGGAGGATGACATTCCCAACTGAATGGAAAGTCATAAAATTCATGATCCAAACCACCAACCAATAATATGATATTTGGGGAATCAAACATGGGAGCATTGGGAAATCCTGGAACTAAATGGATGGTTTACATGGAACAAATCAAACAAAAAAATAAGGATCTTCAAGCCGTGTTGGATTACCATGGAACAAACTGCAGCTGTTTGTCATCACTTTCCCCGTTCAGCTTCGTAAACGTCGTAAACTGGACGGAGTATAGCAATTAACCATCCAATTAACCATCATTAGACATGTAGTTAGATCATGTTAGATCCCATATTACTAACAATCTAACATCATCTAACCATCTACCCTCTGGTAAACTAACACTTCGCTATTGAAAATGGCCATTGAGTTCTTTTTTCGTTACCCTCCAGTAACACTTCGACCCTGGCTAGGGGTTGGAAGATGAGTTTCAACTAAACAATGGCTTATTTTCAGGGTCAAACTGTGAATTCACCAGATGGTATTAACCATGATTCACCATCAATAACCGTTAAGAATTGTTCTAGCCATTATAAACCATGATTCACCATCAATAACCATAGTTAAGAATTGTTCTAGCCATTATTAACCATTATTAACCATCAATAACCATAGTTAAGAATTGTTCTAGCCATTGTTAACCATTATTAACCATCAATAACCGTTAAGAATTGTTCTAGCCATTATTAACCATTATTAACCATCAATAACCAGAGTTAAGAATTGTTCTAGCCATTATCAACCATTATTAACCATCAATATCAATTATTCACCATTTAGCAATGACAATGTTCAGGGTCTATGTTAATTTACCACAGCTATGGCCATTTATTAATAACTGGTTATTACAATGGGATTATACATTCTATAAATGGGGTTATAAGTACTTATAACTGGTAAAGGGCCATAACTGCAGAGGAAACCAATTTTTACACTGCTGATTTTCCATGGTTCTGTTCGAAAAGCCGCATCATAAGCCTGGGCCAAACGTCGCAAGCGCATCACCTCAACGTGGCAAAAAAATGGCGAAATGACGGGTACATCATTGGAAAGCATTGGTACACTCTGGTAAACTGTTGCAGTTTGCTATTGCAAATTGCACATTTATAATCATCTATAGTTGATTGACCCATGAAACATGGTGATTTTCCATAGTTATGTTGGTTTACCAGAGGGTATATGACTTGGAAGCACTTGGGGATATCTGGGAATATCTGTGGGATATCTTGGTTAAAAAACGCACCCTGGATGTGCATTTCAGAATGGTATATTTTTGCGGTTTATAGTATATTATAGCCTACTAATCTAACCCGATGACCCAAGCCATATATCATCATATATCTAGCCTCAAGAGGAATCGTAAGTGGTTAGCATCCGATGTGTTCCCATATGGGCCCCAAAATGAATAGATTCAATACTAAATCAGGGAGTCTAGGAGGGTATTTCAGATTAGCAGGAGGGGATTATATAAATGAAACTGGACTGAATTGATTAATCAACCATCTAATAATCTAACTAGGTGAATTAAATTGATTGGCAGGAATCATGGGATTTGTTACCTTTAATAAAGGAGGATTCCATCAAAATCAGTAGCTTTTCATAGAGGGAAACAAGTGTCCCAAAGTAAACGTAACTACCCTCCGGTAGTCAAATACGGCAATGGGAATTTCCTTATAAACATGCATTTGAATAGGAAAATTGTCTATAAATCATATATATTCCATTGCCACGTTTGATTACCAAACATTATCCATGGGTTCTGCTTCTCTGTGCAATGAGGGAAACATATAGTCTCATATAGTCAACACAATGTAGCAACCCAAACAAAAGATAGAACAGGAATGTGCCTGTCTAATCTAGAAGGATGTTACTAACTTCTATCTGTTTGAGGAATGCTACATGCATATGTTTCACATGGATATATCATTCATTATAGTTTCTTTGAACCCACCGCAGTCCCATTCCCAATGAACCTTTTTCTAAACCACGGTGGCTTACCAGTATCCTAAGATGAGCTATCAAAAATGCAACACTCTTGATTGCTTATAAACTGGGGGAAAACTACTAGCACCTTATTGGGGATTTTTAAATACCCCTAATAAACCAACCAGAATGTCATGAGGTGATCATGGACATGGGGGTCGCAACATTGCAATGTGGTGCCCACCGGTTTTCTTTGTTGGGGGACACCAACTTGTTGTCATCGTAAATCACACATAATTCCATCAACTCCCCAATTTCTTACAGTTATGGCCATCTATTAGTGAGTTACAATGGGATGAGAAACATTCTATAAATGGGGTGAGCTGTTAGTACTTATAACTGGTATTTCGGGCCATAACTGTAGGTGATTTTTGTTTGACCTTTTCGGCGTATCGTTTACCAACGGCACCACCTTCCGATGGAAATTGCTGAGGACCCTGCTGCCATTTCACCTCCAAATGCGAGACCTGAAAGTGGTGTTTTAACAACAAAAACATAGGGATTTCATCGACCAACATGAGGGATTTATGTATGTGAATTATATATAATATTATATAATATATATATATATTATTTATATAATATTATATATATATATATGTTAGCTAAGTGTTTTTTCAAAATTCATCATACTTCCAATAACTCTCGGGTTTATGGTGGATATATTCATCTAGGGGTGCCAACTTGTACCCATTTGTATTTATGGCGTTTCATCTCGACGTTCCTGAGAGATATTTAGTTGGGACAACCACCCCAATTAAGATATTTAGTTGGGAAATAAACGTTGATTGGATACGGTTTATTACGATGATGTGCATTGTCAATATCAAGAAAAGACAAGTATATAAAACAATTTGGTGTATCTTTCCATATTGACTTCCAAAACATGATATACTATTGATAAAAAGTCAAGATACATAAATATCAAAACACTCTACAAATACATTTTGATGATTTTGTGCATCTTTTGACATCAAGGAGTAGGAAGACGCACTACACTCTCATAGTTCTGCACAGCAAGAAGTTCTGAATTTTGACATGTGGAACAACATCTGCCTAATATACACTCCGGTTACAGGACATAGTTCTGCAACATGGTTCATTTATAGATGATTTCTGATGATTTCCCTATTCAAAATAGTGATTTCCGTGGCAAAAAATCGTGCTACCTGGGTGCAGCTAAGTTAGCACCAGCCTGGCCCAGTTTGATGCTCGAACTCCCGGCCTCCCACGGATAACCTCAGATAGCCCTTGTTTTTTGCTGGCTACATCAGTATCTCCCCGATGTACAGCAAAAAGTTTTTGGCAACATTAATGAAGTTGTACTAGACATACAGAACATGAAACAGAAGTATCAGTTGCACATAGTTGAACTATCCATCTTACCTATCCATCCAGATTTGATCCTCATTTTTTTTCTTCCGCAGATGTTTTGGTGTTGTTCGTCCCTCTACCGTCGCGGGCTTGATTTGGCATTCCAGGCCATTGAGAGCCATCCGGCAATGAAGAGCAAACCTCCCAGTGGCGTCACTGGACCCAGCAGCTTTCGCAAGCTGTGGCCCTTGGGTAACAGGACCAAGCCGTAAATGCTTCCACTGAAGCACAAGCAGCCCAACGAGAAGAGCTTGGGAGCATGGCCTTTACCATTCAGAGATGAGAGGCCAACCATGACTGCCTCAACCAGCACCAGCAATGAAAAACATGGATGTGCCTACAAATCTTGTGGATGCCAGTGCGAATGATTACCTGATTAGCAGGAAATGGTTGGAGGGTTTCCTTCAAAGGTACACTGAACATGTCCCAAATAAGAGTCGTCCTGTCATAGGCATTGAAGACGTGATATTAAGGCAGCCGCAAGTTCACTGGAATGTAGTCCATGACCAGCTGCACAAACCTTTAAACGAGTCCTGGCATTTCTATCCTTGTTTGAAGTTGCGACCATGTGCACACTCGTTCCCCAGATATTTTTTTGTCTGATGGTGAGAACAGCACAGGGTACAAATCAATTATGGCTGACATAAATCAACTATTTGAACTATAAATCTGGAAATCTACTATAAATCAACTATAATCCCATGACAAATCCCATCCCTTTATTATTCTTGGTTAATTAACCATTCCTTTCGGAGAAACCCATCATCCCCCAAGCATGGCACGTGGAGCATCTGATACGACGCGGCCGTCTTCCAGGACTCCAGCAGTGATGGGTCGCTGGTGTAGCTCTTCAGACCATGTGCCCCAAATGCTCCACAGGCCACACCGATGGCTCCCAGGATGCCGCTCACTGCCTGTTGAAACCAAAAAGGGGAAGGGATTTTGTTTAAGTGAGGAAGGTGGATGTAGACAAAAATATATCAAATAGGTCATATTTGACATTAAAAAACAATAATTGAACAACATGTGTATATATATATATACTTATATAACTTATATGTATATATATATATGTACGCACATGATTACATCTTATGCCGAAAGCATGTTCCCAGCCAATACTAAGATTTACTACACGTGGGCATTTCTACATTCATCAAAAATGGTTCTGTCTGAAAATAGGGTGCCCCCAAAATCCATAGTTTAAGCATCTTTAATGCAGCAAACCTAACAATAAACCTACCATTTCGGGTTTATGTTTAGAATCCATTTTGGGTAAGTCATTGGGGATGGTTTATGGCATTGGGTTTACCACAGCAAAATCAGTTTAATCATCACCAAACCTGTTAATTGCCCCAATCCCTTCCCAGGACCTGATGATTGCATTCCCACAAAAAGGCCCACTTAAATAAATGGAGAAACCCTCTGAAACCAATGTGGAAAACCCACCATGTATGTAGATCATGCTCCGAATGGCTTTCCCCATGGTTCCCTATGTTTTTGCCCATATCTATGATCATCGATGTAAACGTTTAAGGGTAATCAAACCAAGAAGCCGTCCAATTCGGCTCCATCGAACAACAAATCGTCCTCTTGTGGGACACCCGAAAAGAACCATAAACAGCTGCAGCAAATGCCAGCTATGCACCTCGAAAAACAACATGCAAATGCTATTAAACAATATGGAACATGGGGGTTCCTGAAACAGAGGTACCCCCAAATCATCCATTTTAATGGTATGTTCCATGCTAAACCATCCATTTGGGAGTACCAACATTTATGGAACCCCCTGCATGATGACAAAAAACATGGGATTGAATTGGGCCTTCCATGGTCTGCCGGTCTGCCCCAATTGTTTAAAGTACCAAAGCCACTTTTTTCACTTGCCACCTCTCCAAGGTATCCATTGCCAGTCTTAGATGCCCTGCAAAAAATAGTTTCTTTGCTGGTGAACGTAGATATTCCCATCAAAAAAACAAAAGACCAGTTAGGATTATTTGCTATCCATCTAAGATTGACCCAGTAAGTATCCTGCTTTAAGTTCCTGTGGGCACAGACCATCGCTTGCAGCAAGAAGACGATGCAGCAAACCTGGCTGCCGACAGGCGGCGGAGTCCGACTTGCCGACGAATCCATGGATCCATTGCTGTAGAAATCGCTTGGATGTTTAATGCAAGATTGTTACAATGTGGCCCCAGTAACTATAGTTATTTACGTACCATAGACCATAGTGAAATTGGAGTTATGTGCACCAACTGAACGCTATCTTGGGGGCCTCACATTGTTAGATGACTTTGCGAATCTATGTGTATATATATACATGTATTGATGATATTGGAAATAGACATAGATGTATAGTCAGTATAGTACAATTTCATACTACTCTGACACTGGAAGTAACTTCGCAGGATTAAGGGCAAAAACAACCATGCACCATGATGCTATGTTTCACAACGAAGTTAATCTGTGTATCCTTCTCTTCCAATTCAACAAGTGTGTGTATCTGCGAAGTCCTATCTCAAGACGAAGACCAAATCCTGTCAAGGGTGTCTGTGTTCATCCAGAGTTCTTCTCAAGTCCGTCTGCATTGTCGGATCCAACGATGGTTTCTCAAATCCAAAACACTTAAATGAATAGAATCACTATAAAATCAGGCCATAACAAATCCATCTGGACAAGCTATGATCTAACGTGAAACTTGCGGCCATTTTGGGATGATTTCTGGGGATCGATCGGGTCGCTGATCCCCCAAACGATGGCTTTGTATCTCAACGGAGTCTAAACGCTTTTTTTTGTGGCTCGTTGTATTCATAAACCATCATAAACCCTTCATATACCCTTAATCAATCTTAATAAACCCTTCTTGGAGGTCACTTAGGTCACCTGGCGGAGTGACTCCCAACCATTTGATGTTGTGGCTTCTTGTCACACCGAGGAGATAGGACCGATAGGATTGCACAGAAATGTCTGTTCCGGGAAACCAGCAGGTGTTTCCTAATCTTGAAGTATGCACATATTCTAAGATATTCTACAATGTGAGGCCCCCAAGATAGCTAAGTTGGTTTATAATTCCAATATCTATGCTTTATGGTGCTTATAACTATAGTTACTGTGGCTTATAAGCCAACTTATAATTGGGGGGGGGCCACATTGTAAGATATTCTACCACTGGGTTCGTCGAATAAAATCCCATGGTCGCTCACTCGGATTTGTGTTGGATCTAGAGGATTCTGTGTGTGTGTAACCATATAATATAATATATATATATTGTATATATATATATACATTAATAATCATACATATATATATATATATGTGCACATATATATATATATATGTAATTATATACGTACATCATTCTGTATAATTATATACACGCGTATACAGTTGTATCTACATATCTACAGTTAAATGGTGGAAAATAAAGCAACAGGCTTAACTGGGTGGGTCACTTTGTATCAATATCGTTTACATGGGTATGAGTGGAAACCCTGGTACCCTGGTGAATATCAAAATAGCTGGTAAATGGATGTTCATCACTTTACACGTACACGGAATTAAAGGTTTTGAACATCTTGACTCATAGCCATATCTATATAAATAATTTTACCAGTAAGATTGAGAATGATACAGGTGTTCCAGTTTGTGAGCTAAGTTGGTTGATGACTTCAATAACTAGCGAATATGGTAGATATATCTTAAGGTAAAAGGAGCAGCAACTTCTAACTGCTTGGGGGCGCCACCGCCAGTAGCTGCTATCCATATTTTTCATACCAGTGTCTCATCATAGCCATAGCCATATCCATCTGGTTGGTGGTTGACCGACCCCTCTGAAAAATATGAGTTCGTCAGTTGGGATGATGACATTATCCCCTTGTGGTGCACCCAGATGGGGTTGAACCCCTGAAAAATAAAATGAAATCAAGGGCACCCAGGCTACTGACCCCCAAAATGCAAAAATGACATCAGGGGAGTTCAACCCCACATGTTGCGCAAAGAGAAAATCATCAGTATCATCAGTCATCCAACTGAGGGGTTTGCAAAAATAAAATCAAGAGGTTCCAGAAATAAAATCAAGAAGGTTCCA
>Ga0126342_10021972_pt1 | contig 10585 bp, 8 predicted proteins | sample Cyp1metagenome_FD_92528 | JGI IMG/M metagenome (GOLD analysis project Ga0126342, IMG submission 92528) | Coral microbial communities from Lord Howe Island, Old Settlement Bay, Australia - Cyphastrea 1 metagenome | ecosystem: Host-associated > Invertebrates > Cnidaria > Coral ...
CATATCTATGAACATATCTATGAACATATCTATGAACATATCTATGAACATATCTATGAACATATCTATGAACATATCTATGAACATTTCTATGAACATATCTATGAACATTTCTATGAACATTGATGGTCTATATCAGCCAATCCCCATAGCTGCCATTGCTATCAACCTCAACGCCGCACCCCAACGCCGCGCCATCGCCAGGCGTTGCGCCCGGAGCAGCGGCTCTGCGACCACGTCTTGGACGGCGCCGAGCTGACGGCCCTGGTGGTGGCCTCTGCGGCCGGGGACTTCGTCTGCCAGGCGGGACGGGTGGAGTCCGGGTGGGGTTTAGGGTTAAGAAATCAACAAATGGTGGGAAAATGGTGGGAAAATGGTGGGAAAATGGTGGGAAAATGGTGGAAAAATGGTGGGTTAATGGTGGGAAAATGGTGGTTAATAATAAGCGTTTGAGATCTAAAATGGGACATGAATTGAGATATAATGATGAGGTGGTTCATGGTGATTAATACACATGTGAGGTATTAAAATGGGATATGATGAAGCGGGAGATAATGATGAATATGATGAATGATCTAATGATGGTTAATACTGATGAATAATGGATTGATTACAATGGTTAATCATGGTCAATAATGGTTAATGGGATGATATGTCATGATATTTCATGGCAATAATGGTGGTAACTCAAATTTCCATCAATATACAATGGGTCATCTCCAGGAGTTGGATTCAACCATAGACCCTTGGGTCACTCAGAACCGGTCAGCTTCTCATCTCCCCAAAATCGGCAACTAGGCTTCCGACTTTGGGACCCAAGGCCCGTCCTGTCACATCCGGTTCTAAGCCGGGACAATGTTGATTGACCAAGTCCGGAGGATGGTGTGTTCCAGTGGAGCTTTGACACCAGGCACATCGGGGCCGCGCTGTGACGCTCTGTCAGCGGCCTCAAGTGGAATGGGTCTTGCAATTTTGCATGGATCTTGATAGGGGCTTTATAAGATACTATGCATGCCAGATTGGAAAGTCCCAATTGATCATTCTGGGACTTTCCAATCAAGATCATTGGGACTTTATAAGACTTTGGGTCCACTTGATTGATGGACTTTTGTACTAGAATGATGCCACGATTCAGACTGAGGTTTAGGGTTGGATCGCATGGCCAAATGCAAGATCCAACGCAATGTGGGTGGAATGCTCTTCGACCACTGGGCTGAAGGTTATTGGGAGGCGCCACCATGGAATCCTGGTAGGCACTGAGTTGATCCCTGACTCGTTTTTGGGTGCCTCGATCCGTATCAGGGGTCCAAGGTTTCGGGTAGTGTAACTAACGAGAGTCAGGACTATCCCTTGGCTGATGCTAACATCCCAGCTGGCTGATGCTCATCAATCCCGTGATCCAAACAGAAACAATGCCATGAATTGGGGGTACTTCACCAATTTTTGGATGAGGTAATAAGATGTAATACGTATTTTTTCATATCTATCCCATGTTATCCCATATGTTTCCATCAAATATCCGAATATATCATATATCCCCACGTATCTCATGTTTTTCAAGTTCCATCCCCAATTTCTCGTGGTAAAACCACCATTTTTTGCCGGGCAAAGGCGCCATTTCTGGACCAACCCACCCAGTTTCGAGCTGTCCTTCGTCAGGAGAAGCTGAAACCCGGTGCCGATGATGATCTCCACATCCACGTCACGCTGGAGTGAATCCCATTTCGCCCCATTTTTTGGTGGAAGTGGGGTGGAGTACCCTCTGGTAAACTAACAAAAAACTATGGAAAATCACCATTTTTACTCACTATAAATGGCCATTTTCCATGGCTATGTTAGTTTACCAGAGGGTACCTTTAGAGAGCCTGCTCTGAGATTTTTTTGGGAAAATCTATGTATCACTGTCCTAGGAGGATTTAACTGTTCGTTTTTTTTTTCCTAGGGAGCTGCTATGCAAGAATGGGGGAGTTATCCAATTTCCTAAATGAACTAGTTTCGGACAACATGAACCTGGCTTTGGATTTTTGAACTCTTGACAGGACCAGACGGTGGGTGCCATGAGCGAATTTGTCATCAGGCAAGGTGGGGAAGATGTGCGATTGCATATGGATCCTTTAGAGTAGTGGTTGCCTCTGTGGCTTTGAGTCAAAATTATCCGGAAAGTTGGATCCTTGATACTGAGCATGAGCAGAATCTGCGCTCCCCGCCTTGAGTACCCAAACCCACTTGGATAGATAGAAAAGGGAAGCCCCTTCAGATAGAGATGTAAGACCCTGTATAGGAGGGAACCATGGGGAAACAATTTTGTCTATTTTGATTCTACTGATTCTACTGCAACAAGCAATTGCAGAGGGAAGGACCGGTGTTTCGTCGAGGGTCTCAGGGTGATCCCCATCCCCGGCCGGAGGCAAAACCTGCAACTGGAGCGACAGGAGGATGGGGTCCGGAGAGCCCAGAGGTACCATGGAACTAGGCCCTGGTGCAGATGAAGAAAACCGATCTTCTGATGTCCCCAACGGACCCAACGGATGAGGTTGACATAGGTTGACCGGCGTTCCAAGTTGGACAGTGGTTTTTTCACCACCTGATTTTTTCTTCACCTTTTGCCCTGCCCAAAAAACGGAGGGTTCAGGTGAGTTACGTCCATGCTGATTCGACATCCATGTTGATTCGAAATCAGCCATATATTTGGCCCCTGAAGAGATACTGCAGAACCAAGGTTTTACATTTCTTGTTAAACACTTCACAATATTACACACAGACCCCGAGGTTTGCCCAAACCCAGAATAGCGTAAATACCACGGAATTCCGTACGACGTCAAACAACGGGAAGGATTTTATGTTCAATTATGTTGCTAGGGTGTTAACCAGAACATGTTGCTTCTACATATCCTATGGAATTAACCATACAGTGATGAGGGTTTCTTTTAGGGTTTCAAGAAGATATCAAAATCCGCCGGCCCCATGGAACAATTGACCATACAGTCATTATGGTTTCTTATATATAAGGTTTCAAGAAGATATCAAAATCATCATCATCATCGTCGTCGTCGTCGTCATCATCATCATCATCGTCATCCTCGTCATCTTTGCTTGCCCGGACGCTCGTTGCGAGCCCGGCAAACCTCAGGGTCTTGCCGCAACATTATCGTATATTATCGGTGTTATGATCACGTATTATTGATGGAAAAAAACACTGATAAATTCTTATCGTTGTTATTTCAACCGTTTTAAACGGTCCGTGGTTTCAACTGCCCCGATATGATTCAACCCGCTGAGGACCTGCTGGTGCTGGAGGTCTTTGGTGAAGTACGTGGAGGGGGTCAGGTGGAGGACAACATGCTGGTGGCGCCCGGACCCCTGGGACCCCTGGGTGCGGGGGTGGGGTTGAAAGGTGATGCCGTGATTCCAAGCCGGGGAGAACGTGTTGGAAATACGTGGAGGTTGGGTGAAATGGATGGAAAATGGATGAGAAATGGATAGAAGGGTTGCGAACTTGCCAAGATTCTGGTTGAACATTTGGAATCCAAACATGAACTGCCAAGGTTTTGTTTTGCAGATTTCATGTGTGAATGTCAACTGTGCGTCTGTCTGAAAATAGGGTATTTCAAATATTTGATGATTAATCATCCCTTTCCCCTTGAAAACTACCATTTTTTAATGCGTATCCTGATTTTTAGCCACAGCAATGTGACATTGGGATAGGATTTCCTAGCACTTTGACCCATCTGTTGCAGTCAGACATTTTTTCTCAGGTCCGTGGGAGACGTCTTTGGACGCTTTTGAGACGGGGCAATGATCTCCGTAACAGCTCCATGCGTTTGAAAGGACAAAAATAAGCGGCTGGGGATTTGGATGTCTGGTTGTATGCTGGCCAAAAATCATCAAAAAGGTGGGGCAATCCAGTTCTAGACATTTTTTTGGAATGTGTAGTGCTCAGTCAATGCAAGTCATGAATCTGAAGGTTGAAAAAGCTGGAAGTTTGGTCAAAAAGCTGGCTCTGGGGTAAGTGCCTCTTTCCAAAACCCATAGACTTGGTGGACAACATGAACAACATGTCTGAAAATGGGGTATACCCCCAATTATAGCCATTTAGTAGGGATAATGGTCATGAAAACCATTGGGTACAATGGGGTACACTATTTTCAGACAAACCCACATAGAGATCCCAAGTTCCCACATATTTCCACTGGACTTTTTCGTTCGTTGGGGCCCTTTAGCATCCTTCACTGCGATGCTGGCGGCAGCGGGTTTTTTAAACCGCATCCAGCGTTGCGCTTTTTCAGAACTTGGCGCGCTTTGGTAAGGGGAAGATGGGCAAGGTGCCTTCTAACTTATAAATATAGATTTGCATATATATATACATATAAATATTTTGAATTTCAGTGTCCTTGATTTGGGTCTGTAACGAAATGGTTGTCCGCGTGAACAATACCAAGGAATGGTGTCATCGATCCGAATCGTTGGGATAGTGCGGAGAAAAATCTTGAGTTGTAGTGTACTCAGATTGCAAGTCATGTTGCGCTCAATGAGATTGTGCAGTCGCGAATCATGTTTGTCACACCGCAGTTGGTTCAAACATATACCATTGAATCTCAACGTGTTCGTTAACTACCCTTCCTCATTTCCGCGTCCCAAAGTGGAAAGCATGTTTCTGGGGTTCCTTGTGCTCAACATGCTTGGAGCAGCAACTGGGATTTGCCACAGAAAACGCTGTACGCCTTGAGTCCTATGAGCGTTGTGGCTCACCAGGGGGTGAAGGAGGTGAACGTTACACCCCCAGATTCCGCCCGCGCCGACTTCCAGCTCGATCCCGAGAAGTTTCGGTTCTCCGAGGATGAAATCCCTCTGAAGTGCCAAAGAAATGCAGAAGAATTCCCAAATGCATGCATTGGGGATTTTGGAGTGCAAAACTTGGACCGCACCTGGAAGAAACATGGCATGAAGATGGCGCTGTATGTTTACAGCACTTACACCCCAGAAGATGGCAAAATCCATGAAATGGGAGAGGCCAAGTTCAGATATATGGAAAGTGTTGACTTGGGCGGGGGGTTTCGCGTGTGCACCGCAAAGATCAAGTTCACTCAGGGGAATGCTTTGGCATGAGTACCACTCGTGAGCCCAGGGCTCCTCAAGATCCTCCTATTATCTGGGATGCAGACTGGGAAAGTGTCAAGGTGGTGCACCCACCAACCACAACTTCGTCCACAACCACAACCACAACCACAACTTCGTCCACAACCCCGGAACCAATTCCACCAACACCTGCGCCAACACCAGCGCCAACAGCTGCACCCACACCAGCTCCCAACGAAGGAGCTCCCAACGAAGGAGGAATGGGTGCTGGGACTGTGATCTTGATCTTGCTCATCTTGGCCCTAATAGGTGGTGTTGCGGGTTTCTTCTTCAGGCGTCAAAGGCTTCTGCAAGAAGAAGAAGCTCTGCGCGATGCAAGGTTGAGTTGAATCGAATTGAGGGATGCGGCTGTTGGCAGGTATTATGGACCGGTGTCACCCTTGCCATGCACTACAGCTTCCATGTCGGAACCGAGAAATGTTTCGCTGTTTTGCGTTCGCGCGAGGCTGTAATGGGGGGAAATCATCCACAAAATGGTACCGTAGATTTTGACATGTTTTGACCCATGGCCATGTGGGACAGTAAGGGGACGAAAAATGCTTACAATACGCAGAGGTCATCAGGTTAGTGCTTTGGTGACTTTTAGAAACCAAATCGGTGACATGAAAAACGCAGTTCGGTGGGTGATGGCCACTTGCGGCATTCAAACCTCGTGCTCTAGATGGAGATTGTCCCAAAAACCTTGCTGGTGCTAAGTAGGGAATGTCCCCCAGAGGGTGAGCACTAGTAATCGTTCCCTTCCCGCCCTTCCCCATTCCATGCGATCAGCACCCGCAAGAAAAACGGACCATGGTGCCATGGACAAAAGATTTTGAACACTTTTGATGGTTGACAATCAGATCTTTTGAGTCGCTCAAACAGTTGATGTTAGTTTACGTACCCTCTGGTAATTTAACGTAGCTATGGAAAATCACCATTTTCAATGGGAAAATCCACTATAAATGGCCATTTTCAATAGCTACGTTAAATTACCAGAGGGTAGCCTCCATTCTCTGGATGGTTTCAACATGAAGTTTGAAGACCATGAAATGGTGCACTCGGGTGCCGCCGCCACTTTTGTTGGCTTCGAGACTGCCATCCTGCATGGTTTCAGCTTTCCATCTAGAGATACCGTCAAGATAGCAAGCGCGAAAATTACCCTATGAGCTGCCAGACAAAGACATTCCATACTAATGGCAATTTCAATGCAATATGGATAGTTGTGGCGGGTGAACTCACTTTTTGGACAAAGCCAGCAACTTGCCACCACTTTCATTCTTTCATGTCAACGATCTTGCTGAATTTCCTTGCGTAGATCGAAGTTTCAGCCACGGCAGGTCACGCAAAACATTGATACAACATGATACAACCCATATCTACAACCTTGGTGACCCTGCTTCGTGATACAACCCAGTTGAGCCCACTTGAAACCAGGCATATCCCATTCATCAGCGATTTTGGGTAGAAACTGAGAACCAATTTCCGAGATCGCTTGGTGCTGAAACATCCGGTTGGGACAACGGCCAAGCCGTGACCGTCGCAGCTGCTGGCCCAGGATGACAAAGGACGGGGATGGGGATGGGATTCCATCAACATAGGGGATTCAACCAAAAAAAAAGGATTTAAGTAACAAACATAAGGGAATTCATCAAGAGAAATATAAGGGATTTGAACTATGATATGAGATGTTTTCACAAGCAGCTGACTATATAGCAACTATTTTTTGGATGTAAAAAAACATTGTACTGAGTTTTTGAAGCATATTTAAATATATTTAAGATGGTGAGGTCATTCAGTCAGTGCCTTCCGAACTGTGACTCCGAAATGTTTTCGGTTTCTCCAGCCGTGACTGGATCATGACTGGGACCCAGCAGCAGCTCTTCAGTTAGGCTTACAGCTCCCTTTTTCAAGGGCAGCAACCTGGAATGTGGAACTACAAAAATTGCTTGGGATGGGCTTCGTAGTTTGTCAATGTTTGTCATATTTCCGGTTGATCTCCTCCAATTTGTTGAGTAGTTGGACCTTCCAAGCGCCCAACAACTTGGCCTTCCATCGCCTTTACAGGACATCAGCCTTAAGGCCGCTTGCGCGGACTCCTTCTACTATCCGCAGGTGCTGTCTGAATTTCTCGGCGGATTTTTGGATTTTTGGGATCAAACGCCATTGGTAAAAACCGGGCTTTCCTGGCAAGGTAGCTGGTAAAACTGGATAACTGGATCTTCGTTCTCATTCGTATGGTCAAACAGGTTGTGACCAACCCACACTATACCCATCTGCTGTGACCCGGAAGGCATCAAGGAAGGTATGCCACAAGATTCTGGTCCAAAATAGATTAAAATCACCGAATTCCGGTCGTGGTCAGTAGTAGCCGTTATAATCTTGGCTGGTGCTTGTGACTGAAGTTCTGACCTTTAGAACCCCCTGCTATCACTACCCAAGTTTGACCCTTACCAGTTTCTTGAAAGCGAAACCCACAAGAAATCCTAGGGAATTTGGTTGTTGAGGGAAGTCATTGAGATCCTCAAGACTGAACCAATCAAGCCTGCTATGATGCTGAACCATTGGGGTGGCTCATGCCCTTTGGTAGAGTTTCTGGGGGCCCACATTCGCAGATCCAATTCGCATACCATTTACAGCGTATAGAAAGTTTTTTGTCAAAGGGAGTGTAGCCTGTAATCCAATCTATCCAACCCAACTGTCGACCAAAAGCGGGCCCATGATTGATTCCATGAGTCACTTGTTCTATTGCGAGGGGTTCAGGTGTTGATGGGTGTATTTAATCCCAACAATAAACAACCCGAGATCCACCACATAAGTCCTGAACCCCAACAGATTCATTGCGAGCAGTGGAAAATATTGCCGGCAGTGCCAGGAATGGGCTCCTTCCAAGGGATCTCTCGATGCCTTCCAGCGTAGGCGAAACTGAAAGGGGTCATGCAACGGTTTGCTGGAGAAGCTCTCAACATGCAAGGGGGGAAACCAATACGATACGGATGTTTGAGTCCGAAATTGGTTGGAACTTGGGTAATTTTTGGTGTTTCTTGATGATACTCACCAGATTTGGGTTTGGTCTCAGGGATAAGATGTGTTTTTTTGGATAAAACACAATTCATCAACTGGTTCCCACTGACCTGCGCTGAGGAGGGGCTTTGAGCATCACTTTGGCAAGCAACGCACCAAGAATCTCAGCAAAGGAGTTGGGGTCTGAGACGGTTGGGATCTTTGGAGGTGAAGAGCCAAGAGCCAAGTCCGGGATGTCACCGTTCACTCAGGCTGCAGTTTAACCATTTTTGGATACCCTCTGGTAATGACTAACATAGCTATTAAAAATGGCCATAGAAATAGTGGATTTTCCCATGAAAAATGGTGATTTTCCATAGCTATGTTAAATTACCAGAGGGTATTTCTGGCAGTTTTCTACGGGCTTTGATTCGTATGATCACCGATTTTAATGTCAAAGGCCTTCTTTTTGGTTGAAGAATTCCTGCTGTTTGACCTTCAAATTCCTATCTTTGTTGATTTTGTTGGTTGACATGCCAAAATGGTGGGTCAATCGTCTCCATGTTTGGTTGGTTGAGGTTCCTTTGACCCCCCTTCCTGCTGGGCCTGCTGGGCTGCTCCTCTTGGGAGGTCCTCTTGATTCGCTTTGAGATGCCCTTCACGGTGCAATGTTTGAGGAGTGGGACCTAGTGGGTGGATACATATGGATGGTTGATACGTGGTTTTCCATGGGAAATGGGATATAAATGATGATTGGATGGTTGATATGGATATTACCATGGCAGATTTCAGGGGATCCCATGGTGATTTTCCATGATCAACCATGGGGTGTGCCAGTCCATGGCCTCGCCCATGAGGTGTCAGCATTACATCCGCCAAGGAACTCGTTACAATGCGCCTCAGCCGGGTGATGTGGGGTCCAAGAGGAGGGTTTTTATAAAGGTGAAGCCAGGCTGAAGCCCATTGAAACAGCAACATGCAAAAACATGCAAAAACTATCAGAACCAGTTTTTCATCTCTGGTGAACTAGAGGATTTCCATAGAAATCATAGAATGCCTGTAGAGTCTTGGTGGGTTCCAAGGGGGATGACCAAGCTGGGCAACCCCGCCTTAGGCGGACAAGAAGAAGGTGGGGATGTACTTCACCACTCCACTCTACGAGTTTGCCATGAACTGTGGCGGCTCGGCAAGAGCGGATGGTAGATGGGACAGGGTAGGGCATGCCCTCAGATTTGGTCAGCTCAGTGTCCTTTGGGACTCGAGAGCCAACTGGCTGAGTCCCTTGCAATCCGCTGTTCGATAGGTCCGCAGCTTTGAGAAGTGAAGCCTTTGAGTCCAGGTTTTCGCGCCAGAAAGCACCCTAGAAGAGATGATGAATTTACCCTTCAACAAATCCCAGGATTGTATGCAAAATCTGCAGTCCGGAAGTATTTCATGGTAGCCTGGGTTCCTGTAGATTTTTCCGAATGAATCGCAACTGGTTTCGACCACCTGACAGCACCAAGGCAACATTGTGCATCCCGCAAGATCCGCCAACGGTGACGGAACCCAGGGCACGTTACGGTGAGATGGCTGGGATCGGCAGGTGGGCCTTGTGTTGGACCCCTACGAAAGTGGAGGATCTGCAACGCAGGTTGGTTCTGGAGGGTACCTGAAACCTGAAGGAAACACCAGAGAAATGGCTCTTCGGGCAGATTTGTGGCAATTTCGGGGTTCCTTCTTACATGATATCTTGGGGTGTCTACCAGGTGCGACATTTGGCTTTGAATCACATCAAAGCTCCTTTTCGGCCTCCAAGAAACAGGTGCTTGCTCACGATCCATGTGATCTAAGGTGATAAATAGGTGCTTACCTACACCCCATGTAACCCATACACAACCGGGTTATCCGGTGGCTTTTGCCCACTGGAATGCACCTTCAGAGTTCCACGTGGTCCCGTGGTAGCCCGGTGAGGTTCGGCCCATTGCAACCAGCGTTTTGTCATCCGCACCGATCCCAAGAACGTGGGGAGACTCTGGTTCTGATGGTTTCAGCAACAACAAAATGACAGAAAATGACAGAAAACATCCCAAAACAGGATGACTTGAGAGTAAAAATGACCAACTTTGGTTCCCATGTCATTTTTTATCCTGAAAGATCCCTGAAACACTTGCGGGATCTTGGGCGAAAGGGTGTTGATCCGCAGAGGATGACTACGAGCTGGCCGAAGGTCTTCGGAAGAAAGTGGAAATCTGGGACAACAAGGTGCAGTGGCCCTTGCTGATCATTCTGAGGGGGTTTTGAACAACCCATCACGGAGTCATTCTCGATTCTGAATGTATGACCATAGCTATGGAACATGGCCATAGAAATAGTGAGGTTTCCCATAAAAAATCATTGATGGCAGTAGAGGTGCCCCAACTTCGGGCCGAAGACGCCGAAGACGCCGCAGACGCCGCAGACGCCCGAAGACGCCCGAAGACGCCGAAGA
>Ga0126342_10021973_pt1 | contig 10585 bp, 7 predicted proteins | sample Cyp1metagenome_FD_92528 | JGI IMG/M metagenome (GOLD analysis project Ga0126342, IMG submission 92528) | Coral microbial communities from Lord Howe Island, Old Settlement Bay, Australia - Cyphastrea 1 metagenome | ecosystem: Host-associated > Invertebrates > Cnidaria > Coral ...
ACAAAAAAATAAAAATAAACAATTTAAACAAGATATTAGCAAGATAATAGCAACTTATAATATACTTATAACTTCATTAAGTGCCTGATGTGAAAATAAATAAATTTAGAAGTCTTAGTAGGGGGCACCACCTTGCATGTGTGGATTTGTATGGTAGATTTGCCTTCATTTACCCAAATATTACTCAAATGTTGGTGACTATACCTTGTATTGCATGGAATTGTAGGTTTCCGTAAATCATGCATGGGTACCTTTAGTAGACTTGAATATCTTGCTATGAAGGGATGCGCTCTCCGAGCTATGGACGATTACCAATTTGCAGACGGGTTCCCTATCAATTAAACATTGCCAGTTTCGATGAGTTTCTATGTCTATGTTAGATTTCCAGAGGGTATATTACCCTAACCATTGAGCAAAACATAATTGCTTGTCCATGGTATCTAAGATTGAGATTGACCATGTAGGACGCAGTTTCACCATGGTGGGTTAATTTCCTATGATAGGATACCTAGTCACAAATACGGAGAAATCAAAAGACACACCAACCATGCAGCTAGAGATCCTTGTCTTGCAGGGTAGCTGGGACTAGCCATTTGTTTGTTTCTAAGTACGTCAGTTATTTGGGGTTTTCCTAAACTAGGGGGTACCCCTAAATCATCAATTTTAATAAGATTTTCCAATAAAAAACCATCATTTGCAAAATATAATAAATTCTAGTTTTTGTTTTCCCATAGAATAGCTGGTAAGAATTTTAAGGAATATGTATTGGTATCAATAAATATTTCAATTTTGGTTGGAATATTATTTGTATTGCCATCATTCACTCTTCATATTCCGACCAAACATTTGTGTTCATTGGGCGAATCCCCTTGAGTGTTCGTCGATGTTGGGTAGACTAAAATCACAGTATTTGTTTGAAAATCAAACACTAACACCCCAAAATCCACTGGTTCATCATCATGTTCCTGTTAAAATATGTTAAAATGGTCATGTTTATGTAATTTTGGTGTATAGCTCCATTTTAAGACACACCCGTTTTGAGAGATTTACCCAAAAACCTCCAAAAACCATCCAGTGATTCAACTGAAACCAACCAACCCTGACCTGCGACCCGTTGAGGTATGCAACTCTGCCTGTGGTCCATGAAACTGGGGGATTGAAGGACTGAGATTTAGCGACTGAAGCACCAGAAATGTCGATGTATTCTGGGTATGATTGGCAAGTATCAGAATCGTTGACCTGGGAATAGGAATCCCTATTCATCAACCATGGCTTGCGGTGCTTTAAAGGGTCAATTGCTCATTGCTCATTGCTGGATACCCAAGTCAGGCTGATAATTTCTGGTGTCATCGATCTTTGGGAATCCAGAAATTACCCTCTGGTTATGTCAACATAGTTATTGAACATGACCATAGAAATAGTGGATTTTCCCATTGAAAATTGTGATTTTCCATAGTTGTGTTAGTTTACCAGAGGGTAAGCCTCGCCCAAACAGATCTAGATGTTGCATGGTTTACAAAAACACAAAAAACAACGTGGGGGGCTTAGCAGCGTAACTCAGTCATATGTGGAATGTTATACTGGTTGGTGGTTTGGAACATTTTTATTTTTCCATATATTGGGAATGTCATCATCCCAACTGACGAGCATATTTTTCAGAGGGGTAGGTCAACCACCAGCCAGTATACCTATACATGGCTTGTGATGAACAACTCAGGAATCCAAGGATGCACCCCCAATCTGATTGATGTCAGTTACATCCCACTGACATTCCCCAACTATATCCCCACAAAAATGCTTCGTGAACTACCCCTTTTATATCCTCCATTAATCTCATTACACCACCACATACTTCGGGTTGTATCCAAATTAGTAAGTGGATAATATATATATATATATATATATGTATTATAGTATATAATAAATATATTATTTTATATTTATATATATATACCTATGATTACCTCTATATGACTATATGCACCATTTACACGTTTGCAATATCCCTAGTCAGATGAATGTTATATGGATCAATGCTATTAATTATATTGATTTATACAGTCATATATGTAATATACCTAAGATACCAGAATATTACCCATCCCCAGTCAATGATTGGAGGTTACTGTATGGAGGTTTCCTCGAATAGGGGTAGGCCCCAATTCTCCATTTATAGATGGATTCATGAAATCAGCCATCCAGCTATTCGGGCACCAGCATTTACGGAAACCTCCATTTATGGAAACCTCCATTTTATGGATCAATGCTATTATTATACACTTACATATATATATATATACAGTCATATACGTAATTTACCTAATATATCCATCTCCAGTTGTTGATCAAAGATGGTCATGTTGAACAACATCAATGGTAATATATATATATCCATCTATCAACCATCAATATATCCTGATTGAAGCTTACGTCATAGATTCATGTTGGCTTCGTTTAAAACACCTATCGATTCATATTGTGAGGACTCGGTCCGGGGCTTGTGGAACGACCAGGAGAGACATGTCGTGTCTTGGTACGGAGGGGGCTCCGGCGAGATGGCGGAGGGAGGCAACCCCCAAAGCAGCCGGAAAACAACTTTGTATATTATAGCATATTATACCTAAGATAATCATAGTTGGTATACTCAAATAATCACAGTTGGTATACTCAAATAACGGTAGAATATACAAAAATTGATGATAGAGCTGAAATAATTTGGTATATTGTACTTTTGTCTATCAAATTTTGGGTGTTGCTATACCCACAAAATAATACGTGTTTAACCCAAAGGATACGGGTAGGAAATTACATCTTATTTGGTTGGTGGTTTGGAACAATTTTTATTTCTCCATATATTGCGAACAATCATCCCAACTGACTAATATTCTTCAGAGGGGTAGGTCAACCACCAACCAGCTATGTATAGTTAACTCCCGTTGTAACTTTTCCGTGACCTTTTCAACCCCAACTTGTCGATCTCAGGCTACAGGTTTCCTTTTTGGTGGTTTTGACACCAACCGGTTGAAGGAGCGGCTGTACCAGGCGGAGATCGGAGGAGTGTTAGAGAATTGGTTTGTTTGTTTCCCTATGTTTTTATGGTTGGTGGTTTGGAACATGTTTTTATGACTTTCCATATATTGGGAATGTCATAATACCAACTGACGAACTCCATCATTTTCCAGAGGGATTGAAACCACCCACCAACCAGCATATATATATATATTTTTTAATAGTGATATTCTATATGATTGGTGATTTCTCCCATAATCTATATTGGTTATTTTAGAATGATGATTTTCAGTAATTCAAGTGATTTGAGCATTGACTTTTTCAGTGCTGGATAAGGGGCCCCAGTGCCCCATCAGGTACGATCCCACATGGGGATATAGGTCAAAGATGTTTAGATCGGGACCAGCCGTGTGGGACCCGCATGGTTTAGGATATGAAGAGTTAAATTAACATGTTCTAATTTAATTAATAGATCCCATATATATATATATAGTAAGATGGAGGATAACTGGAACTAATGGAATTTAATGTAGTTATTCACACATATATATATATATCCCAGTTATTTAATGAACCGCGTTTCGGAGTCCATTCCCATGCCGTACGTACACCATCCCTGCCAAGCCACGCTCGGTGTTCAGGCCATGGATACTTTCCGGCACAAAAAGGCCCTGTGGGGACAGATGCAAATGAATGCCATAAAATGTCACCTGGCGATTAGTGGTGGATTGGTTACGTTTTTTGGCTATTGTCATCATTCTATTAAAAAACATTGTTGACAATTATTGATTATCAATTAATGATCATACTGGTTATTGGGGAATACACTGGGATACAATGGGAATACAATGCCAATCCAATGACAATGTGCAAATGAATGTCATCCAATGATAGCTTATTAATTATAAACCATAGATATGGGAATATAATGGACTATAGTGAGGATAGAATTAGGATATAAGGTGTAAACCTGGCAATCCAATGAGACAATCCTGGCTGTCACCTGGGAGATCTGGGAGATGGGAAGATGATCACCCGGCGATCCAGCGGATTTCCGGAACTGTGGATGGGCCAGCAAAATCCTGCACCACCAATTTTGGATGGTTGACATCCTAGGCTTTTTGTGGGAACTGTCATTCCTTCGGTGTCATCAAACGCTGGGAAAGGTGCCAGACACCGAGGATTTTATGGGACATTGATTGAACTATGTGGTGGATTTTCCATTGCCAGGTTTGATTACCAGATGGTAGAGTGAATGGTTGAAATTTCGTTGTGACATGTTGAGACGGAGATTTGGATAGGAACGATGAACTACTGGGGCTTCACTACTCCAAATTGAGAGAAATTGATACCCCAGGAATTCTCTGAAATCTCAATGATGATCCAACAGTGGTTAGGTGGGAAACCCCAACTGGGCGGTGAATCGAGTTGTGAAGCCCTGAAATTTGAGCAGCTCCGGGTTCCTACGGAGCGGTTGATGATTGAGCATACTGGATTGTGAGAGGAGCTGAAGGTTGAAATTCTGGCTTTGGGGTTGGCAAATTTCTTGGCAGATCTTTAAGTTGCTTGAGCCAGACTGTTAACAACCACCGAGCAGGAAAAATGAGCTGATTGTTTTTTTTGCCCAGCTTTCTGGGACACATTGGAGCCAGCATTTTAGGACACATTTGAGGTTTTGTGAAGTATATAAGTATGACAATAAATCGTATGATACATGGGGTTGTCCAAGAATGTGTGATAGCCAAACCTAAATAAGAAAAACCAAGTTGATGAAGGAAAACTACAAACCAATGGGATTTTTGCGGGTAGCCTATGTTCAGAAAATCCAGATAACATTCAGATGATATGATGATATCTACAAGGATCTGGATAACAAGCTTGGATGTATAACTGTATAATTCACAATAGATCCTCACAATATGTGTCCTGAACTCACGAGAACTCGATTTTGGGGTAACCTATGTCGCCCTATAGCTAAGTTGTTTTTTAAAAACTAGTGATGGTGATTACAACTCTGGTTATAACATCTTACCCGTAGAACTTTGGTAAACATACAAAAAACTATGGAAAATCACAATTTTTAATGGGAAAACTCACTATTTCTATGGCCATTTCAATAGCTATGTTGACATAACCAGAGGGTAAACCTCCATTTTCCTATGGTTTTCCCATGGTTTTCCTATGCTTTTCCTATGGTTTTCCTATGGATCCAACGTTTACCAGGCCGGGTATAACCTCCGGTGTGACATGTGGCTGGGAACATCTCCGGCCCCTGTGCTGAGGTAATTACTACTGGCCCCAGGCGATTGATGAATATGTCTCTTGACAAAATGTGGGCAGAAAACCCCTTGAGATCTGGGAAAACTGGGTGGCCAAAAACTGCCGGGTGAAAACATTGCAAACATTGCAAATGGCTGGGTGTTTTGGATGTTGTTTTAAAAATATGTGCCAAACATGGTGAACATTTCATGTTGATAACTGGCAAAATGTCAAAGGCAAAATGTCTCTTCGCCCAAATGGCAGTGTGATGTTTCAATGACATGGGCATTTTTCTGTGCCGTTTGGGCCATTAAACAAATCAGGGCAGAAAAAAAAAAACATCCTTTCTAGCTGGCGCTGACCGTCCCGATGTGTGAACCTGTTGCCATATGACCATATACATTTGGTCATAATATCAGTGTTGTGTTGTTAGAATCCTTGGTTTTGCTATCATGTGGTACAAAAAATAAACCGTCCAATTGTTATTATTGGCTTCATTGGGTGATATTGGGTGTACCACCTTACCTCATGTTCAATCATTTTGCATCATTCCCAAGTCTCATTGGATAAAAACCGTTGATTATAATATTGTTTGCCTCAAATTCACATTCTGAAGTTGGATTGCGTTGCTGCAAATCCCAGTCTTCGGATAGAATCCCCAAGTTCAGATGGCTTCAAGGCCCCATGTTTCTTTGATATTTAAATCTGGTAGGTGGTTTGGAACATTTTTTATTGGGAATGTCATCATCCCAACTGACTATGTTTTTTCAGAGGGGTAGGTCAACCACCAACCTGAAATATGTTTAAGTTGCTTCAGAATCGTAAATTCCCCACAGTGGCCAGGAAAAGAATATCGACCAAGTTATGGAGGAGCGCCGGAGCGCCGTTTTCGAGTTGGCCTGGCGCCGCTGGGGAAACGAACCAATTCTAACTGCATTCTTGTTTTGGGATGATATTGGCATTTTTGATTTTTTTGTGTTGGGGTGATTTTGAAACTCCTGAGGTTTTTGATGTTCTACTTAGGGGATGATATTACCATGATATTGTGATTACTGTACTTGGGGGTATTATATAACGAATAATAACTAAGAAAGTGATGATATATGGGAATATAGCCAACAGAACTATGGGCTTCTGGCTGGTTTTCATAGAAGGTTTACTACCAAATGTTGGGATTACAACGAATTAACGTGACAACATGGTGATAGAATGGTGATTTGCCAACCATTATAAGTTGAGGCATGTAACCGTCAAAGTGGTGCCATTTTTCAATGGTGATTTCGCCTATAAGAAATTGAGGTTTAACATGGTTTAACTATAAACCAGGGGTGATAGTTGAATTATGTTACAGGGTGGGGCCCCCAGTTATGTTTGTTGATTTATAACCCCATCTAAATATTGTTTAGAAGTATCATACACTAATGTTTATTTAGTTATTTACCAACTTAGCTAACTATGGGCCCCCATCCTGTAGCTATGTCGGATTCTAACCTGATATAACCTGCATCACTGGGGATTTGTGGTATTTATGCGGGAACTAGCTAGTGGGATCGACAGTATATAAACCAACTCAAAACTGGGGAAGACACCGCATTGTTGGGATATAATCGGATGACTAAAAAGCTACAATGCTACTGTACAGGGAATGTAAGATGGGGAATTTAAGTCACCATGTATGTTTTGTTTTTTGTTTTTGAAGTGACGCCATGGGATATATATATATATATATTGGAAGTAAGCATAAGCAACATTCTATAGATTAATATGGCTTTTGAACCACAGATTTAGACCATCCATTTCGGGGGGCATTGGGACAATTCGAAAAGCTGCCATCATTTGGGAACTTGAACCATGATGTTTTTGTTACATCCCAATATAGAACTCATGGTGGAAAGTTCAGCCCTTCCAAACAATCGCCACCCATCGCAGGATGAGCCTTATCAGCGCTAAATTCGTGCATTCTATTTCTAATTTCTGCAATCTGGCGAAGCCAATGAGGTTGAAGTAGGCCCAGTAGGCCAAGTAGGCGTAGGCAATTTGCAGTTTTTTGGGCAGAAAATGCAACCCGTTGTTGTGGAGACATGTTTTCGCAAGGTGGGAATAATTCGCGTAAATCTAATGGACATTATGAAACTTATGAATCCGCGTTGAAATTTCCACTACGAAAAGCTAGGCCTTGGGGCCTGTACAAAACGCATATTCCATGCGAATTGTTTGTGACCCATGGTGTTGGGGACAACTATTTGTAGCAAAAGGTGCCCTTGTTGACCTTGGTGTTAAACCCCACCTTCTTTTTGTAGAAGGAGAATTTTGATGGTTTTGGATCGAGTTTGAGGGACCTCCCCCAGGTCGAGCACGCTATTTGTAGCAGACATTTTTTGTCACATTTTGACGTCGTGCCAGACTAAAGTGCAGCGACACGTCCTGTCAGACAAAAGCGTAGCAGATATCTGAAGATCTCATTGGTAGGTATTGCGCTTGGATTCAAAAACCGTGTCGAAATATTGCAGTTTGAAGGCCTTATTTTTTCTTATAAAGCAGTAATGTGCCTACAAATTGTCTTCACTGTAATTTTAACGGGGATACTTATGATATGTTACTGGATGGTTTTACTTTTTATGATTTTTTGAGCTTCTTGTCAATGAACAAGTTGAGATTCTTGGAAGTTGCCAACTGTTGGACCTCAGACCTCCGCCAGTTTTTGCTCAAAAATCAATGATTTTTGATTTTTGTTTCAGAAGTTACCACCCATAAGACCGGGAATCCGATCCTCGGGGAACCTTCGCCGCTGATGCGAAGTGCATCCAAGCGACGCGAATCACTTTCATTCATGAAGTGGTTGGACCCGTTGGACTAGCACAGTACTCCACAAACAGCTGTGGCCAAACTTTTAATCTGTGCCGGCTGTGTCTCTTCCAGGTGGTGAAGCAAAACGTGAAATGTTGCTTTGTATCCCGATCTAATTATATAGTTATATAAATAAGTTAATAAGTTGTATATTTCATTATCACCCCATACCCCAATATAATATATTAGTGGGGTGGGTTCGTACACATGTTTTAGTTGTTGAACATATGGAGACATTCTGGAGTACAAATCGTGCGTAACTCGTGCGAATTTTACAGTCCATGTCCCGCCGTTCGCATACAGTCAAAGCATCTGTATGGCATACACGACGGCATGGCTGACTCTCACCAGATAGCTGCACAGTTTTCCATTTTGAGTGCCAGCCATAGAATCTTCTGCAAGATCTCTAAAGATCACAGGAGAAAATCTGCTGAGAAAAGTCCACATCAGGCGACAAGTGCGCTACATTGATATCCTTCAGGTAGATTCTCTTGGAATGGATAATTCCAACGCCACTTGTCTGCATGCAAAAATATATTTTCCTGTCCTAGCATTACATTCATGTGTAAATACCATATTGTCATTATATAATCATATGATGATTGATAAATAATGGGTATGGTTGGATACCATGGCTATGGTGAGATATTCATATACAACATATGTTCATTATTATGTATCTATCAATCTATCATGGGTAGGTTAGATATCTTTTTATACCCCTTTTTTGGACATTCCGGGCACTCCAATCCCATTTTTTTTGCCCTTGCCGCAAGGCTTGTGACCGAAACTTCCGCCGCGAAGCCTGGTGACAATGCCGCCAATTTGAAGTTCGCATTGATCGCTGGTTATAGGGAATGATTATACAGGATAGGGCCCCATGGTTAGCAAAGTTGGTTTATAACTATATATAACTATAATAACAACAGCGTATGATACTTATAACTATATTTAGATGGGGTTATAAACAAACTTACAACTGGGGGGGGCCATTCTGTAGGGGATTATACTACACAATATATTGGGAATTACCCTCTGGTCATTTGTCACGAAAGGTAGCTCCAGTGGTGCTACCTTGAGTTTAGCTTTACGAAGTAAAGGGTAGGCTGGCCAGCCCAGGTACAGAGAGTTGCTAAAGTCGTGCCTAGATTAGTGGGAATCATTGAAAATAGCCTGGGAGCACTTTATTTTCAAAAGTCGTGCCTTTTTGTGAATCGCGCATGATTTTGTGTTTTTTCATATTTGGATCTGTGATGTTATTTAATTCTTGCGTTCAGTTGGTGTTCAGCATGTTGTGCAAAGACTTCACATCTGAGTTACTTAAGACTTCGTCGTTGCATTTAGTCGGTGTTTTGATGTTGGGCAAAGATTTCACATCTGAGTTTTTACATGTTGCTGCACCTGATTATTCAGGCGATTGCTGTTCATTTGACGACCCCCCCCTCCCCCTGCGTAAATACCATTTTTTTTATAGGTGCTGTCCAAAAAACACGGTAAATACCTTTTTCTACCAGAGGCAAACAACATCGTAAATACCGTGGCTTTGGGCTTCCGAGGCGCAAAAAACATCGGTATTTCCGGTGTTCTTTGCTCCAAGACTTTCAAAAAAAATGACGATGTTTTGGCCACTATGGGACTGAGAAAAAAGCTGCAGGGGTAACAAACACGACACCACCACCACCACCACCACCAACAACAACAACAACAACAAAGAGCAGCAACAGCAACAGCAGCAACAACAACAACTACTACAAAAATATTAAGCTTTATGATCAAAGTGTTGCTCGCAGGACCTCAACCACAAAAAAATCCCGAAGATATACCAGATTGAATGCCAGAAAGAATTGCAGACAATGTATGAAATAAAATGCGAATGCCAGATAGCATGTCAGAAAATATGTCAAAAAAAACGTCACTTGGTGGGGACCACTCGAAGAAAGTAATTTGTCCTGAAGGCTTTCAAAAATTGACTTAAGACAACCAAAATGACTTTGACTATCAAGGCAACAACAGGAAATTCAATTCAGTGCCCAATCGTTCCGCCAATGTCAGGCGATGGGTGACGACCTGTACGGCAGCCAAGTGCTGCTGCGAGAGCAGGCAGCAGTTTATGCCGAGGGATTATTCAGAGGACCGGCGAGTCGCGCTCATAGCATCACTGCATTGTCGAGGGACTCAGAGCACCATCACAGCACACTTATAGACTTATAGCATCACTGCTTGTCACTATCGCTGCAATCCAACCCAGCGACAGGCGACCATGGATAAGAACATCAACAAAGAAGAGCTTGGTCGCATGAAGCAGAAGGCCGGGGCCACTAAGCACAAAGCGGGTCCACAGAGCACACCGCGTTCACTCAGAAGTGTTCTCGTCGCTACGTGACTGAGGTGGATCGGGAAGCCTTCGACCTGCAACAGAGCAGCGGCATCTCGCACAAAGACGCCCTCTTCAAGGCAGGGCCTCGCAAAC
>Ga0126342_10021974_pt1 | contig 10584 bp, 7 predicted proteins | sample Cyp1metagenome_FD_92528 | JGI IMG/M metagenome (GOLD analysis project Ga0126342, IMG submission 92528) | Coral microbial communities from Lord Howe Island, Old Settlement Bay, Australia - Cyphastrea 1 metagenome | ecosystem: Host-associated > Invertebrates > Cnidaria > Coral ...
ACGACAAGGACGACAAGGATGACAAGGAGGACGAGGAGGACGAGGAGGAGAGGAGGAGGAGGACGAGGCAGGAGGAGGCAACTGACATAAAATCTAACAACCCTCACCTGGCAGGTGGGGAACAACATTTTTCCATGCAACAGTTGGATATGATTCAACCATACTTCGTATAGAAAAATCCATGCTGGTAACATAGTCAAAGTACATGGGATCTACGCGCCCATAAACATACCACATTTCCCCTTATGGGAAGACCATCCCCTTAGGAAATCCCAAAAAAAATATCTGGCTATGACTAACAGAAATCGCGAACTGGAAAGATCCACCATGCTATTTTAAAATAGGTAAACTATCTATTTCGATTAGGGCCATCGAAAACCATGGCGAACTGTTAGTCATAACCAGAGGGTAATATCCCATGTAATATCCCTCTGATATTACGATTTGGCTATGATTTGACAACGGCACTTGACAACGGATATGATCTCATCCACTCTAGCTAGAATACACATAAGATGCGTCATTGCAGCCAGTAGAAAATACTTACATATTCCCTCTGGTATACTGTCCCATAACTATAGAAAATCACCATCTTTAATGAGTAAATCAACTATAAATGGCAATGTTCAATAGCTTTTTGCATGTTTACCAGAGGGTAATCATCCAATTAGATACTTTATTCATTCAACGTGCGAATTTCTTGGAACGGGGGATTCCCAGTCTCGTCACCATGAGTTTTAATACTAAGTCATGGTCCAATGGCTTGGCATGTTCCGGGAGGTACCCCCAGTTATCCAGATATATAACTATCCAATTAGATAATATATCTATAGTAAACATTCATTCTAAATGAACCTTTGTTCAAATTCTAAATGGATATAAATGGATGTAACTAGTGTATATAGTTAATCTTTAATATAATATAGATACATATATATATATATATATATATATATATATATATACATAATATATATATATAGTGCATATAGTATAGCATGTAATGCCCAACCCCGGTCCAACATCCTCGCCTTTCGCTTCAGCGTTACAGCTCTTAAGGCTTTCATCGCTCAGTGCACTTGCACCTTGGTGGTCATTGAAAATTGGGTTGAACAACCATCCAATATGTGTTTTTTCTTGAAATTGGGGGTACCCCCAACTTCTCCAACCTAGACAATTCTAATATTTTCAACGTTTTTGGGGGTACTACCATTTTAGGAAAGGTCCGTATGGGAATTTAAGCAACATGGCAAGCGAATTCAGCAACCATGGGGATTTGCCTAAGGATATTGGCTGTAAATCTGGAAGCGGGATTGCAACCAAATGTAGATAGGGTTAAATGACCCTCACTCAACAGATTCCTCACATCGCACAAACGCACATGTTTTCACTCCACAGCCTCGCGAAAGGCTCAAGGGCCCTTGTGAGCCAATATGTTTGCGAACTCTCCTCCATGACACTGATGCGACATGAACTCACATGCAGCAGTTCAATACGCCCTCAGAGTGAGGAAATTTCTTGGTGGCAGCTCACAAGGTTTCATCCTTTCATATTTTTATAGTCCCTTCCATGCATAGCCATGCGATCTCTCATTCCAACCGGCGGACAAATTCCTCCGGTGTCTCTTCCATGGACCAACCGATATTCTTGAGGTACATCGCCATGTCAACGGCCTGGGTACGCTTCACGGTCTTCATACGATCCGGCTCAGGAGTGTAAGTTTTCACAATCCATCCCAGATACTTGGAGGCCTCAAGGTCGGTACGACTCATAGTCACCAGTTCTCCGTAGGTGATGTTGAGGTCTGCATACTTCTTCATAGTGATGATGGTACGGCCCCACTCATCCATGGAATCCACCTTCGGCGGGAAGGCGAAGACATGCTGGCCACTGGTCTGAGCATGATCGGCCACCTTGGCCTTGGTATTGCCTGAGGGAATATCCTTGCCATAACCCCCTGAGGGCATCGGCATGCAGCTTGGACTGAACTCCTCTTCGGAAGCGATGTGATCCCATGAGGCTGCATCCGTCTCATCATAGCGACGCTTGCTTGCGTCAGACATCCCCTGACATTCCACCATCAGTGTTTGCACATGCACGGCGATCTGCTTGCCGTGGATATGGCTTGCGACCTTCTGCACAATCGCATTGCCCTGCTCATGCACAATAGCACGATGGACCAGCTCTGCTGCGACCTCTGTTTCACGTTGGGACAACGCTCCAACGGACTCACCTCGAGGGAGCTTCGACATGCGGCCTGACATCTCGGAAAGCGAGATTGGCTTATACAACTATGCTTTGGGCACTGGAAAAACTTCTGCACACGGAAAAACGTTCCGACTTTGATTCAACGGCCAAACGCGGTTGAAGTCTTGCAAAAAAAAACTGTGCAAACACCAGCAGTTATCCCTTTAGGATTACTTCACCAAAAACTGTTACCCAGGGTTATCCCTTATCGATTATCCCATGTTACTGAACACTATACACGGCTTGGCACGGAGATTGCTAACGACAAGGCTGAAAGAATCCACTGGTCAGTGGTGATCTGGCGTTTCGTTTTGGGACCCTCGGGCTTTCTCTTTTCGACCCGATTCAACACATGGTTTTATGTGGTACTTCCAGGATTCAAGCAAATCATAAAGAGGTTTGGAATCACCCTTCAACTTTGTAAGAACATCCGCTATCATGCGTAGATTGTTTATCCAAAAGATCAAGATGTTTTGATTGCCCATTGTTTCTTTTGCAATTGCATAGTCAATCTGCAAACGGCGTTCCAAAGAGATCGACTGGCTACAACAGCTACGTGTCACTGCATCATAAAAACCTTTGGAGTCAACAACTAGGGCAGCAGGATGCTGCGGTTTTTGCTCTCTAAATTGTCTAGGTGTAATTCCCCTGAGTGTTTCTTCAATCAATGCCTGAAACATTTCTATGGCATCCAACCCATTCTGTCCTGCAAGTGTCTCTGCAGCGACTGACGAGCGTACGGCTCTTCTCAACTTTTTGGACGACCAATCCACTATCCAGCAAGTCGCTGGCTTTTGCTCCAGCATTGGACTTTCGCACAGGCAAAGCACATATCCCCCTTGGGATTCGCCATTACCCCTCGTGCCCCATCCGGCATCAGCGACAGCCATTATTCTCCATGAGTCTATGGGGACCCCACTAGGATACTTAAGGCAAATGCGCCGTTCTTTCATTTCCCTAATGGCTTTGTTGAAAAGTTGGACATGGCTGACACAACCCTTGTCCTGCATGCCTTGGAGGTACGAAGACAAAAATGCCTGATCTGGACGAGTGGAATTTGTTACCCATGCCAATTGACCCGCGCACTGCCTAAGTATACTTGCATTCTTCAGTGGAGTGCTGGCGGTACCTAATGGCTTAGTTTCAACAGGCTGCAAACTGTCTATATAAGTTTCCTGTCCTACTTCAATGCTAAAATTGGTGGGATCCTGACGTATTTCAACACCAGTGTAGCGGATCGTATAGGTACGGTAGTCTCCAAAAGGGAGTCTTGCTTTCAGCTTCTCAAGGACTTGGTCCATTTGAGGAGACCCTCCACCCAACAAATCGTCGACGTGGATTCCGCACACACCCAGCAATTCGCCAGTTTTCTGGCACCTGAGACTAAACAAACATGGATCTAAGCTCGACTGGCTGAGACCTGCTGCCTTCATTTCTCTGGTTAGTCTGAGAAACCATGCTCTTGGAGCTTCTGCTAACCCATATGCTGCTTTTTCCAATTTCATGAGGCTGCTGTCATCAAGCTGCATCCATTGTCGAATTTCTGCAGGCGGCTTGAAGTAGATCTCCCGGCTGGTGGGATCTCCGGACAGGAAAGCGGTTTTTATGTCTGCACCCCACAGCTTCTATTGCTTGCTGGCACAAATGGAAAGAACTAGGCCTTTACTTTCTTTTCTTAGTGTTGGACTATCAGTGGCTATTTTTCCTAGTTCGGGGTCTTGCCATCCTACCAAAACAAGTCTAGCTTTGGGAGTGCGACTACGGTCATCTGGGTCAGATGATTTCTTCCATACCAATACCCATCGAGCCTTTATTATTCTTTCAGGGGGTATTCCACGTGAACTGCATATTGAAGTTACCTTGTTTTCCACCCATGAGTTCCATTCTTTATGCATTGCACCCTCAAACAGCTTTTTGTCTTGGGGGTTGAGCTTTTTGAAGTTAACTTCAACTCTACGCAACTTTGCTTTGGATGGTGCTGCTGCAAGGCATTCATCTAGGATTCCCCATAAGAACATTGGATTGTCAACAACATCGGTTGCCAAAACATCGAGGGATACCTCTAGGACATTTTCTGCTTTGACACTAGTAGCTGTGCTATCCACCATGAGACCTGTGTCATCGTCCGGAACTGGCACTTCGTGCGGTGCAGCTGGCTCGGCACTTGCTGCAGCATCGGAAGATCCTACTTCGGCTGACACTGTCGGAGGAACCTCACTGGCAGGTTCGGTGCGTGGACCTACATTCATGGAAACATCATCTACAGCTGACATAGTGGTATCTTCATGCCTAGGGCTTTTGGCTGGAGAAGTTGGTTCATAGGGTTCATCTGGTTGAACATCTGGTACTACCGGAGTTTCTGCATCTTCTACCTTGCGACGGTGGACAGGAGGTTCAATTGAAGATGATGGCAACTCTTTGATGATATCGGGCTGGACGCCCTCTTGGATTGTTCCTAGCAGTGGGGCTCCCCTCGCCCTCTTCCCCCAGTACTCTGGTGATCTGTAAAAACGCATTGACCTTCTGGATCATCAAGAGTGGTACGCTTTTTGGACTTAGGTTGGGGAGGTTTATCATCATCATCGTCTCCTAAGTCATCGTCATCGATCATTGGTTCATCATCCACATCATCTTTCAATTCATAGTCATCATCTCTAGGACGTTCCTCCGTCAGGTCATAGAATTGACCGGACCGGTCAGCAAGGGTTTGCTCGGTGGCTTCAACATCAGGGTGCAATCGGTTCGGCCAGCTGACGCGCTAATTTACGAAACTCTGCCTCATCTTCCGGTACAGGACGTAGGCCTTCTGGGGAACACTTGTACAAGTAACCGTTCCAGGCAACCCAGACAACCCTTGGGACAAAGTGACCGGTTGAGCTTTCAGTACCAATTACCCTACCAGGGCCACACCAATATCCATTACGGGTGGTTAATTGATGTTAATTGACCTTTCCCCTTTCTACGGAAGATGTATACAAGCTGTCCAGACTGGTACGGACCACGCAAAGGGCGGTTTCTGGCAGCTATGGCTCTGCGCCACACGTCTTTGGCGTGTGCTTCGTGAAACGCACGGGCAGCTTCTTCTCGAAGACTCATCTTAGCTTGAAAGTTTGGATCAGCTAAGATCTGTGACTGCACTGCTGCATCATGCTGGGCATCAACATCGATCAACCATCCGGCATGCTTTGGGTCTTGACCAAGAAACCATTGTGCAGGACTGAAACCAGACTTCCTAAGAAATTGATTGCGGACACTGGCACAAGTTTCTATCACCTCTTCCGGTGGTCGGGTGGTTGTTCGCCATGCACGGCGTGCCATATCCCTAAGGACTCTGTTGGCAATTTCCAGGCGGCCAAGTTGCCAATGGCTGTCTGCAGCACAGTGTAACAACTGGATTCCATGGTGGGACAAATAGTCTTGAAAATCCTTCGACAAGTTAACTTGTTGGGGATCCATAAAAACTACTTTTGGGGCACCATATGGTCGTGTCCACGCCTGATGGAATTCATTGGACAGGATGTCCTTGCCTTTGGTTGGGGCTATGATTTGAGTGGCAAAATCAGTCCCAAAATCAACACAAGTGAGAACATTGAACTTGATTTCTTCCATACCTGCTCCACGTTGACCACTGGGATCTGCATTTTCTTCGTCCCTAGTCAGCTCTACCTGGACGTAGTCAACACCTACCACATGGTTTGGCTGCTCAGCATGCGGCATGGCTGCATTTCTGCGGAGAGTTGGAAGCTTAAGCTCCTTGCAAACTGAACATTCGAATTGCCGTATGGCCCTTTTTATGGATTCCGATGACCTGCAACGATTGGCCAGGCGCATCATCTGTTCAGGCGTAGCATGACCTGTATTGATGTGCAACTTGGTAACAATCTGCTTGGCTCTAGCTGCTGATTCTTGCTCTTGATCTACTTGGATTTCATCAACAGGGCCTGACTCAGGTGCATCAACTGGCTCATCGGATGACGCAAGGACTTCGGCAACAGCAAAATGGTCAGTGGCACTTGCTCGGCTATTTTTGACAGGTTAATCCCCTTATATGCTCCTGCAAGGTGGGCATGTTGATGGCGACCGTCACATCGGTGTGACTGCATGATGGCGGCCATTTCTTGCTGGGTCGTCACTATTCTAGTTGGCTTCAACACTGGATTCCTACTCTTGGGACACCTTAAACCTAGGGCACACTGGTCTGTGCGTACATCATATACTTCACCTAAGCTTAACTCATTCCATGCTTGGCTAGTCAATGGATTTTCAGCATGACAGTGTCCTCCCAATGCCACTTGGATCGACCACGCTTCGGTCACAGCATGCAAATGGCGACGGGCTTTCGCCCTCTGAGCTAGGATCCGCTCGGCACATGAACCTCCCTTGGCTAAATTGAAACGGCTCCATGGACCACAGCATGTGCAAGGAAAGGAAAACCAGACATGTCTTGGACGGAGGTAAGCTATGAGTGTCATAAGCTTCCTACGGTCTGCAAGATTATCCAAGTCTTGACCATATTGGTATCCTATCTTGACACTTGGGATATTCAACCTTTGTTCAACTTTGGCAGCAAGGGGGGCTTTACCCGTAAATACCTCAAGGAATTGTACTCCCCTATCAAGATATTTACCTTGGGGACCCAACCATTCTTGGAGTTCAGCACGGACTTGATCAGGCTCCTCAAGTATGCGGGTAAGAGACCAATTGGGTCTGTGTTTTTCGAAGTGACGAAATGGCTGCTAACAGCTTTTCTCTGACATCATTTGGAATGGGATCAGTTTTGACTTCGGTCCAATCTGTTTGTTCATACAACATTTCAAGTTCCCCATTATTTTCATAAGTGGGCATTAATTCCGCTTTCAGGGATATCCTCACAACAACAAAAACATCGGTGTCCGACTGTTACCTTGGTTTCATGCTTGGGGTCCATGTCATGATGGTTCACTGGGCGATGCACAAACAGGGCTATGCTCACTGGATCCACACGACTCCTGAAAGACCCGGCCGGGCAGACTGACCAGGGTTCTACAGCTAAATACCCATCCTTACTAAGGGTTACCTTTGACTGGAACAACTCATGCTTTTCGGCTTCTGCTGGCAAACGTTCCAACTTGGGATGGTAGGCAACATGAGCATGAGTGATTTCTTCTGAAACTTGTCCAAACAAAGTCTTGAGTTCTGATTGGAAACTACTGATCTCAACAACACCATGCTTAGTGTTTTTGGCTATGTGCTGGAAAGCTCTACGTCTATCAACCGTGCTAGGGGGACCTTTCTTATGATTATCTTTATTGTGTTTAGTTCCCATTATCCCTTTTTGGGGAGGCTTGGCTGCTGCTGCACTCTCTAGGAACTGAACTTTGGTCGAACCATGGTCCTTGGGCTGATGTTCAGGAGGAGGCATCGGCGGCGACACTTCCAGCACTGACTCGTTGGAGTCTGCATCATCATCATTGGGCTCATTCATTTTCGGCTGAGTTGGGACTGCATCACGTCGTTTGGACTCATCAAACAGCGGCAACACGAAGTGACCATTTGAGGCTTGCTTGAGAGGCACTCCATGCATGTTGTGTGGAACGCTGGTGATGGTCTTTTGGCCTAAATCTAAACAAGCTTGCATACCCTCCAACACACGGCGGGAGATGAGGAATGGAGTTTGTCCATGGATGACATATGTGGTGACTGTACCCCAGCGGTCACCCAACTTCACATTCCAACGAAGGCCCTTTGTGGTTTGAACCTTCTCACCTTTGAATCCCTTCAGTTCTACTGGAGGCAGCTCGCATTCATCAGGCGGTGGCAAGTCTTGGCGAGCAAGGCAATGAGCAGTTTCACTGCCCACAACTGATGTGGTGCAACCAGTGTCAAGGATTGCATGGCCTTCTGGGACACTGGCCAACAACACTTCTTCAGGCGACATGGGAACCTCAGCCTCTGATGTCGAAGAGCATGTGGCTACCTCTTCAATCATGTAGTTGAACGAAGTCAGCATGGTGGCTTCTGCAACATGGGCATCTTCTCTCCTATAAGGCCTAGATCCCTCTTTCTTACCCTTACTCACATTCTTACTTTGGGGTTTCTTATCGTACTTGAAAGTGTTCTTCTGCAAAGGCACCTGAGCTTGCTGAGAACCTGAGGCAGTGGCATTGCTTGCATCGGCAGGTTGGCTCAATGCCACAACTGGGTAGTATGGCTGGCGACCACGTTTCAGTTCTCTGACACGCTTTTTGGCATCTTTGTAGTTGCGATATAACTTCTTGAACTTGTCCTTGGCCTTCCGCTGAAGTTCATAGACCTCTTCAATCTCGTGTTGAACATCCTCATCGGAGGTTTGGTCAGGTTCAACGGCCAAGGCCTGATTAGATCCATCACTGTCATCAGAGTCCATGAGACCGACACTTGATGAATCAGAAACTTCTGCAGCTAGCACCTGGTCTTGCACGGCATAGGTATCACGTCTCGGTGGCTTGGCAGGCTTTCTATCATCAGGTTTGGATCTATCTTCGAAGTCAGATGCACGAAGAATTCTTTCAATGTCGACAAACCTCGACGAACCATTTGTAGATCTCACAACTTGGGCACGCTGCTCACGGCTCAGGCCGTACTTTCTCATAAACAAATGACCCAGGACAGACTGCGGGAAGATGGGCTTTGGCTTCAGGTGACCCATCTCCAAAGTACCAAGCATTTGTTTCATGCGCAGCTGGGCTTTGGCCCAATCTTGCTCATAGGTTCCAGTGCTTTCATGCTTACAACGTCTACCAGTGCTAACCTTGGAAGCTTGGGACCGGGCACTCACTGTCTCGGCACGTTCAGCTTCAGCTGCTGGGGCACTCGGTACACCGCCGGTCGGCGGGGCTTCACCGGCAGGCGCCGGGGCAGATCCTGCGGCTGCAGGTGCACTATGTACAGAACCTGGGGCAGCACGGGCATGAGATTCTGTATCACTACGATCCGTCTCTTCCATCTCACTCTCTAGTGTCTCATCTACTGGAGGCTGATGGGACTCAGTGATCCTTCGGCGCTTGGTGCGAGTCAACTCACGTTCCTGGCAGATTAATGTCTCCACACGAGACAACTGAGTTCTGAAACGGCTGGCAAAGGCAGTTGCCCCTTCGCCGTTGCGGCGCTTCAGGGCAAACAAAAACTCATCTATGCTTTCATGAAGCTCAGTCTCAGGCAAGAACTTGTAGTGCTCGTCAAGAGCCTTGATCACAGTCAAGAAGCCTTGTGGTGACCTGAGCTCGGATATACTGAGGTGCTCTGTAGCACGCCATGCTTCTCCAGAGAGCCTAGTTAGTAACCTAGGTCCAGCAAGGTGTGCATGCTTATCCTCTGATCCAGCGATGGCCAACAGGGTTTTTCGACGAAAGTCTCTGTAACCTGAAGGACGGCCGTCAAAGCTGATGTCCTTCAAGGCGTCTCTGCTGCTCTCCATGAGCAGCCACTGCAGTCAGGACAGGAAGTCCTCTCACCACGGCAAAATGCCGTCACGGGCTTTCAGCGTAAGCAGGGCCTGGAGCACCTGCTCCGCTACCATGTAAATCTGGAAGCGGGATTGCAACCAAATGTAGATAGGGTTAAATGACCCTCACTCAGCAGATTCCTCCCATCGCACAAGCGCACATGTTTTCACTCCAAAGCCTCGCGAGAGGCTCAAGGGCCCTTGTGAGCCGATATGTTTGCGAACTCTCCTCCATGACACTGATGCGACATGAACTCACATGCAGCAGTTTCAATATTGGCCATACCTCATGGATAACATCGCATATATGAAGAATAAATCAACAACACATGGAGAATTAACGATGAACATATGAAATAAACAAGAATTGGACGACTTTGAGGGAGATGTTAGCAGGAACACATTTTGCGGATATACTGGAAGCTTAGGTGTTTGCCCATCTAGTCCCAACCCCAAACATACCCGGCCTGGTAAACTGTCACAAACTATAGAAAATCACCATTTTGAATAGGTAAATCAACGAACTTTCTATGCAATAAATGGTGGTATTTTCAATAGCTATGTTAAACAATGGGTGCAGAATTGTTTTTGTTTTTTTTTACAGTTTTGGATTTTTTTTGGGGGTTTCGTGCCTCTTCAATTTTTCCATGGTTTTCTTTAATTTTTCCATTGTTTTCTTCAATTTTTCCATGGTTTTCTTCAAATTTTCCATGGTTTTCTTCAATTGTTCCATGGTTTTCTTCAATTTTCCATAGTTTTCTTCAATTGTTCCATGGTTTTCTTCAATTTTCCATGGTTTTCTTCAATTTTCCATGGTTTTCTGCAAGTTTTCCATGGTGTTCTTCAATTTTTCCATTGTTTTCTTCAATTTTTTC
>Ga0126342_10021975_pt1 | contig 10584 bp, 12 predicted proteins | sample Cyp1metagenome_FD_92528 | JGI IMG/M metagenome (GOLD analysis project Ga0126342, IMG submission 92528) | Coral microbial communities from Lord Howe Island, Old Settlement Bay, Australia - Cyphastrea 1 metagenome | ecosystem: Host-associated > Invertebrates > Cnidaria > Coral ...
AACCCTGACATTATGTACACTTTACAGTCAAAGGCAACAACAATATAGTGGGCTCCGTTTTGGGACCACTATGTGGTATGAACATGCATACACGGCATAGGGGTTATTCGAGTATTTTCTACTATATATAATATTATTTATGTTTATTTAGGAAAAATTTATAAATTATTTGTAATATAAATATATTTAATATAATTAATAAATATATATATATAATATATTTTTTTTAGAATTTTCAGGTTTCCATATATTGTTGGAATGGTAAATCAGTCAGTGCCCTCCAGGCCAGAAATTTCAAGGATGCTTGTGAACCTGAGAAAAGCAGTTGGAGATCATTGCGCCAACTAAATTGTCTTAAATTTAAAAAATATATATATATACATGCATCCATGCATCTATCTATATAGTATAATATATATTATATGTATATATGTGTGACACCCACATCGTGTAATATTTATGTATGCAATATATGCTGAGGTCAGTGCTATTCGTGTGGTACTTTCCGGCTGCTTTGTTCCAAGAGGCCCCCATCCGCCTGAGGAAGGGTCTTACAACTTGCATCTGTCCTTCAAAAATCATCAAACACGGGGATCAGAAATGTAAATTAAGCATTAAAAAAACTGAAACCTGGCCTCGACATAAACGTGGAAGCCTCCCTTCTTGTGCTTGTGACTCTTGTGTTTGCGCCATGGCTTGTGCTTTTGGAGATGCGATGTCTCTGGTTCTTCACTTGACTCTTCTGTCACTGAGCTACCATCTGAATCTTCATCAGTTCCATCAGTTCGGTCAGGTCCATCCTCTGCTTTATCCTTGTTCACATACTTGTGTCTCATGCGCTGCCGGGCGTTCTCTTCCCTGATCGACTCCTCAATAGCATTTCCAACTCCCTCCTCATCAGCGCCATCCTCTAGTTTCGTGCCATCTTGCGGTTTTTTTGCTGCATCCCTGATATCCCTGTTTTCGAAACTCATCAAAACCTGAGCCAAATCTGCCAGCGCCTCATGACTCATCTTTTTCTCATGATGTGGTGCAGCTTCTTCACCTCGCCAGAACAGAGCCATGTGGATTCATGATGATTCATGTGGGCAATCGCGGCGCGCTGTGAATAGAGCATGATCTTCTAGCATGATCTTGCTACCTGTAGCCTAAGAAACCAGCACAATCTATCACGCTACTGATGTGATATGATTTGCTGTGTGGTGTGTGTGGTGTGTGTGGTGTTGGAACTCCAAATACTTCCGGTGCAGCTGGATGGCTGTAGTTTCTGAGGGCGTTGGAGACCCAAGCTTTTTCTGCTTGGAGATCAGCTTCTGCTTTGGCAGCACGGCGCTCCGCAGTCCGAAGAGCATCCTGAGGGACAAAAACATCACAATCCTCTTGAGAAGCAAACAAATGAGGGAAAACAGCTTGGTTTCTGGAGATTTCTGGGATTACTGTTGAATACTGTTGATATCATAGTCCATCAGGCAAAAGCATGGAAACGTCAGTGACATTGCAACTAACCTGGCCACCCGCTCATTAATTCATGTCCTGCAACTTTCTGAGTTCTTCCTCAGCTTCAGCGACCTTGGGACAAAACAACCACGTTTCATTTCGTGCTTCCAACGGGGTATGGCCGTATGGTTCAAAGAATGAGGGCCGGAAACCTCACAGAAAAATAGACAACCCCATGTGTTGATTTTTTTAGGTGGCACAATCACTGTCAGCCATCCCCAAGACTAAACCCACGCGCAACTTTGCAAGTCAAAAGTCTTCACATCTGACAAGAGCTAAGGCAGCTAAGCGATGGGCAGTGTCATTCTCAGAACGAGCTTGGATTGTTGCATTCTTTTCGGTAGAGTCGCCCTGGGATTCTTCAGATTCATTTTGCCGGTGTCGATTTCTTCCCACTGGTGCCTCCACACTCTCAGTAGCCATCGACTCATTTCCCGTCGAAAGCTTTGTGCCATTGCTCTTCAAACTGGCATTGGACTCGGCATCCTCAAGCTTGGATTCATTACTTGCTCTAGCCGACTTTTCAGTCCTTTCAATCCCAGTTTTGGATGTTTTGGAAGAGTTCTCAAACCTGTCTCCATCTTCACCATCGTTTTCTGTCGATGTGTTGTGTTCCAGGCCCTGTTTCATCCGAATCTCCTTACTAACATTCATCTTCTGCCCTTTCTGACCTTTCTGACTTTTCTCCATCTTCTCTGGCCGCGAGAGGAGGGAGGCCCCAGGATCCTCTGAAGCCTCGCCCTCACCGTTCTCACCGTTCTCACCGGCGGCCTCGGCATCGTCGCTGACGCTGCGCTCCTCTGCTTCTTCCACGTCGAAATCGGCTCGCCCACTTTCACCCGAAACTTCGTCCTACAGATCAAGGAAAATCATGAAGAAAAAACAAATAAACCACATACCACATCATACCACCAAACCCCCACCAACAAAAAAAGTTACAACGCGAATGGAACAGGGCAAGAATACGGAACAACGGTGACTACGGAACAAGTGAATGCCTTTCAAGGATTTTTTGTGCGCATTTTTGACACAGGTGCTCCAAGCCAGTGCTAAACCGACAACTCTACAAATCTCTGCAAAGTGCCTGATCGGTTTCGCTATCATCTGGCTCATCCTGCAACGAAGTGGGTTCCAAACGACTTTCAATATCTTTCAAGCAAATGGCACGAAGATAACATCTGATAACTTGACTTATCACCTTATCACATCTGATTACATCTGATTACACTCTTTATATTCCATGCGCAGTCCATTTGCCTCTGGTGACTCTGGTGTTCCGACGAACCTGGCAGGAAATCGGACAGCTGCTGGGCACTTTGTTGAGACAAACTTTCTGCCCGATCCACATCTGCAGGTCGCCTTTGCTTCTGCTGGTCTATTTCCAGGAAATTCCAGGCCGTCACCTGGTGCAACCCTGAAGAAATTCAGTGATCTTCAGGGTTGGTCTAAAAATGGGGGCATCATGATGATAAAGTATCACAAAATGTACGTACTCATAAGGTATCATAACATATTGTAAGATATTATGTTTATTATGCAGATACATAGTAACTTCGGGTCTGCACCAGTCTTGGACGAACCTCATGCTGACAGGTCCAACCCACAAATGGTGTTGAATCCCAGCTGATTGTCAAGTCACTTCTGCTGGGTGGATTCGAGTGACGTGGATCCGCTGTCCTGCGCCCGCTCAGCAATTAGAGCACGCAAATACACAGATCTCTCATTGGATGGATGCAAGGGAAGGTGCACAGGAAAGGGAACCATGTTTCCCAGCAAATACAAGATAAATGATAATATATACATAGAATTAAATAGATATATACATATATATATATATGTAGTAAATATATAGGTCGTTCCAATTTCCCCATCAGAAAATCACTGGCATCGCTCCAAGTGGTTGCACCTTGTCGCGGTTGGGAAGCCACGTGCGCTGGAGGAGCTTTGCTTCGACGAAGCTGTGATGGATCACTTCGCTCGGCTCCCACCTCACAGGGTCAATGGGTCTCAAAATTTGACCCCACCATAGGATTCAGCCAGCAGCCAAAGATTTTTTAGGCAACCATGGCAAATCCGATTTGGGACATAGAGGGGTGTCCAAAACAAAAACCGAGGTGCACCCCAAAATCCAACAGCTCTAGAGGTGCACCCCATTTGGTCCTGCTGCAGCGATTTTCTCTTCATCATTTTTTACTATGTTTTTGCCATAGATGGAAAAAATATAATTTTGCAGATATGTGTTTCTCAGATCTAAATCCGCCATTCATCGGGGATTTTCCATCATCCCTCCCACCAAAACCTCCATTTTTAGCGGATTTTCTGATTCGAATCCTCCATTCATAGGGGAGTTTCGATCATCTCACCCCCAGCATCCCTTCCACCTCGCGTCGCACCACGGAGGGCCGCTCCACGGCCGAAGAAGCGAAGGAAACGGCGCAGAATGCCAGGCTTAAGGACCACATCCCCTAGGTTGAGGGGAAATGTTTGAAGGTTCGACATTGAAGGGGTTGTTTTCTGTAAAGAAATATCTTGTTTGGGAATTGTTTGGAAAATGTAGGGGCATATAGCATACTGTATATTTGAGGAGATTGTATAAATTGTATGTCCACGAACATGGCGATTCTTTGATTCAAACGTGTGATTTCGGGGGAAGCGTTTATAGCATCATTAGAAAATGATCGCCACATGTTTCATCATGATGAAGACCTGGAAGATTGGGCGGCAGGTTGGAGTGTGGACTGTAAAAATTGGACATATCCATAGGATACTGTAGGTACCAACTCAAAATTGGCGGATATAGCCAATCTATAGCCAATCTATAGCCAATCTATAGCCAATCTATAGCCAATCCGGGTATGCACATACAAACACCACCGTGTGGTGGTAGGTTCACACTTCAAACTCACTGTGCCAAGGAGCTGAAATTCGGCTGAAATGTGGAGCCAGCTGCAACCGCAGCCCGGAAACCTGGACGCAACCAGCAACTGTCCAAGTGATCCCAAGTGGCTGCGGTGGCACCTGGATCTCGCAGATCACGAAAAGGCAATGGCAGGCAACTACATGGGAAATCTGTAGCCGGAGCTTGAGCCAAACATGGCAAATGCGGACACAGGCCATCGTAAAGAATCATCAAGAGAGTAAAATCATCTCGGCTGGCACCAAGAAGAAAATGGAGAAAGAAAAGACCAGAAAAGCATGCTTTCAATGTCTCTTTCAATGTCACAGTGCAACCAAGTGTCCAAGGCAAAGTTCAATCCAAGGCAATGTGGTAGACTTCAATCATATCCCAACAATAAACCATGCGCAATTTTAATCGAAAGTTTGGATAAACTTAAAATAAACTTAAACACATCCCAAATGGAGGTTTATGGATTTTTATGGCACTGGGTGTGCCACATTCATCAGATCCATTTTCCGTGTCACAATGTGCGATAGTCGAAGCAGCCACCCCTTAGCAGCTGTTGAATCGAGGATTGAGGATTCAGAGATTTTCTCGGCTCCCAGGCCCTAACCCGATGCCTTGCAAACAAGGCGGGGCTGTCTAAAATCCAAACATCTTGGCACAAAGAAAAGCACATCTATAAAGATCAAGACATATAGCGAATCATGTGGTTGCTAAATCTGTGAGAAGTCGAAATATGTTGGAATCAGCAGGTTTTGGGCCTGCGAGCCAAGCATTGGCATAGTACCACAGGTTCCCACGTGGCTTCTAAGATTTGTGAACTGAAGAAACTGAAGATCACTGTGCACACGCAGCCCACTCAGAAGGTCACTGACTGGCAGCTATCCTTAGGCCGCCTTTGCAAGTTCCGCTTTCAAAGCTGCATTTTCTTCCTCAAGAGCTTTGATTTTTTCCTGTGCTTCTGCAAGCTGCTTCTTCAAGTCCTTCACCGAAACCACTGCAGGTGCAGCACCACCACTGCCCTGAACCTTTTGCATTCCAGGTTTCATGGGGCTCAAAATGGGCTGCCGATCTTGCCCAGAAAGCCAATCATCAGAGTTCATAGCTGGAAGGCCTGCCACGCAGTCAGGGAAAATGTCGTCTTGGAAAGCCTCACTCTTCCGAGGCACACGGAAAGAGATAGGCTGGACCGCAGTGCTTTCCAGCTTCAAGCCCTTCATGATCTCATGGACGCCCACATCCACACATCTCTTGGGCAGAAAGTCGAAGCCCTTCTGTGGCACAGTGGTCTTGAAAGCTTCAATGAAGTGAAAGTAGGGATCCGCATTCACTACTTCGAAGTATCTCACATTGCTGTCACCCTTCCCTGCCAAGTACAGCATCTGAGTGCCCGGGTCGAAGAAGGGGTACAGCGCGCCTGTCCCCTGATCCACGTTCAGGACCGTCAAATTGCCTCCCTCCGTGCCATCCGCCGGCATCTTGCGGATGTCCCACATGCAGATCTGGCGATCCGCCTGGGAGGTCATCCCGGTGGTGATCAAAGTGTTGCACTCATCGCTGGACGATGGATTGCCCACCCACTCCACCTGCCAACTGATAGGAACTGATAGGAACTGCATGGAACTGCTGTTTTGGGGGTGAATGGAAAGTGGGAACTATCAACTGTTCCCTCGCAATATGAATAATATGATTGATTATATACTAATTATATACATTCAACTACCAACAGATTCCATCCCCTAAGATGGCCTGCATACTGCCTCATTATACTCATCACCAACTAATATTAAATTCTCAGTTGGTGCAGAATATGTTCCGCGAACTCGAACCCAAAGTCCCACCTTGGTAGGTTTGGGCCCTTCGCAGATCTTGGTGGCCACCGCAATCTTGGACTGCCGCGGGTCCACGATGTGCAGTTTCTTATCCTTGGAGGTGATGGCTACCAGGGAGCCGCTATAGTTCCACTTCACGTGCATCACCTGATCTGGGACCGGGATGCTATAGGCCGCTTCCTGTTCCGCCAAGTTCCAGATTTTGCAGGTCATGTCAAAGGACGTGGAGGCCAGAATGTTCTCAGCACTGGGATTGAAGGTGCAGAAAGAAACCTTCTTGCCATGGCCTTCTAAGGTCAGAACTGGGTCCTTCAGGTGACTTTTCAGTCCTTCATCCGGGATCTGCCACAATTTCAAGGTGGTGTCCTCACTGGCACTCATCAGCAGGTTGTCCGAGAACGGGCTGAACTCAAAGTCCATGATGCCACCCGTGTGCCCAGACACCAACGGCAAATCTCTAGGCAGTCGTCCAAATTTGTTGCTGGGGATCACGGCCAGCGTTCCACCACCACCAGCTTCCCATGGTACACAGATGAATTTGGAATTGCCCCGGATGCCTGTCGTCTCCAGCGGTTTACTGGAGAGCCTCAGGTCCTGGAAATTCTCCTTCGAGGCATTGCCAAAGACATGGCGAAATTTGGAATCTCTCACCACCTTCATGGTGCCCGGGTGTCCCAGCGCAATTTGAGCTGCGGGGCAAAATTAAAAAAAAAAAAACAGGTCAGGTGTCATTAGCCAGCTGACACTTACAAAATAACATCATTTTTTCCATTGACATGTGGAAAAAAAACAAAGGTTTAAAAAAGAGACTCGGGCTGGAACCTTTTGTCCTTGCGCTGCGCCTTTGCGGTTTCAGGACGCATTGGTATCGATACGGAAATGTGGGTGAGACGGACCTACCCTGGCACATCACAGCATCACCAAAGAACACCTGCAGTGCAGCGTGCAAGCTGACCGCGACCACACTGTTGCCACGCAGAGTTCGTCAAAGCAGTTGAAAGCATTTGGGAACTGACTCCGAGGTCCGAGGGGTGTTTTCCACATATATCATGGAATCATGGTGTGTTTCTCATGAGTCTTTCATGGTGCAGAATGTGCTCGCAAATAGCGCTTTTGTGCACACCCGCCTCTGAGTTGAACTTGGCAATTCCGTGAGATCAGCATTCTGCCACAAATCATTGCACCTCAGGTGCAGACATCATCGGACATCATTAGCACTTGCTGAAAATGAAAGAAACCATGACTAAAGCCGATCAAACTTTTGACTGCTAGCTGCTACCTGGCTGCTACCATGTTCAAATGCCTCAACCATCTCAACCCTATTTCCAACTCCCTCTTCCGCCACTTGATTTCATCTCCAAGTTGCCTGCACTTTCTTACCTTGAAGCACGGGCCCAGAAAGATTCCAAAATATTCCCAAATTGATCATGGTAAAAAGCCTAATGACTGATGCCAATGCGGACATTCTTGCAGCCTAAAGTGCGGGCAATAGCTGCCTCTGTTGCTTTCAGAAGACGCTCGATTTCTGTTTGCCGACTCTTCAATGCTGTTTCTATGCCATCAAAGCCCGTCTCGCTGTGTCTCACCCATTCCTACGACATTTGTTCAAAGTGCAAATGTGCTTCCAACTGGCGGATGGTCATGGATGGTCCATGCTGTCAGCATGTCAATTTCCCCCCCAACCACTGTAGTCACAGCTGTCCTCGCCAGTGAGCTGCAAGTGCAAATCGGCCAATCTTTGCTCGTGCACTGCAGCTTCACTCTGTAAGTGCTTCGTCCTCAGACCTATCGCTGCTCGAAACTTCTGCTGGCTTTCCGCTTGGCAGCTGTCGGATTTTGTTGGCACATCTGCATTCATGGTGAATCCCTTCTGAAGAGCCACCAGTGGTGATGCGTTCGCCCTGAGTTCAGATCCGGGCACAGTTTGGATCGCTGGAATAGTTGGACTTAGTTGGAGCCAAGTATCCACCACATCAAAATGAAAGGCCAAAAGAAGCGAAACATGCTCCTCTCTGCCAGCCTGATCTCGTGACCACACACAAAACCCATCAAAACCCATCAAAAATCAATAAAAATAAATAAAAATAAATAAAAATGAATAAAAATGAATTAAAACCCAATAGAATGCAAATTGTTGAAACTAAGGTCCTCACCACAACGCTGCTCAAATTCACGTTCGCACTTTCTATGGACCCATTCGATCTCGAAACCCGAGCTGAGACCCGGAAATTGCGGCACCATGCCCTTTTGCCGAATGATTTTGGTGTCGCAAAATTGCGTTTGGATTTGTTTTTACCGTGGTTGGAGGTTCAAAATTTATGTTTGGATATGTTTGGTAATCTATTCCGTGAACGCATGTTCATCAAACAACTGGAAAACCAAAACCCGAACACCATGGCACATGTCTTGGCCTACTTAGGGCCTACTGGATGCAAAGGCGCATGCGTTTTTTTTCATAATTGGTTGCGTCGTGGTGATGTTGTGGATGCATCTGCAATGCAAATTGTTTGCGATTCTTCTACGTACATTGAGAGGTAACAAACCAACAGAACCAAGGAAGGAAACAACTAACAAGTACAACTAAAAAACCGGACGTCCGTTCGTTTTCAACAAACAATTCTCTAGTAGTCTTGTGAAATCATTGTTCGCAAAACCAAGCTGCGCATGCGAAATCGCAGTTCTTTTTGGCCTTTTTCAAGCAATCTACAGTACTGTGTTTCAATTTCTACCGCCGTGCCTGGAACAAGGAAACTTTGCCTGAACAAACTGGTCACACTTGGTTGAAACAAGGTTGCATTCACCGCACTCGAGTCGGTCACGAAACCATTCAGCAAAGCCTGCTGGCAATTGTATCAATTGTGGTGATTACGAACCTTATGGCCAACGCCAAGGCACTTCATTGACAAATGCCAACACACATTTGTGCGGTTAATCTCAGGTCGCCCCAAAGCATGAAGGGAACCCAACAACATGACATGGAATATGCGAACCGAATCAAAAACGAAACCTAATACGCCATGGTAGTCCAGGCCAAAACGCAAAGAAACGTGGGCAGGTTCCACGTTTTAAAACCTTGAGTCGCGCCAGAAGTTCATGAAGAAATGATTTATATGGATGAAATCAACCTCACCCTTTGCATGCATTGCCAACCTGTGCCAAGCGCAATTCCAAAATGATACGGGTAAGGTCAGCGCGGAAATGTTGTCAAATTGGAACGCAACCACTTGGGGAACACATGGTTTTCCATTAGGTCAAGTTAGGTGGTGCTGGTGAACGTCAATTACGCGTGTTTGGGGTCACTTTGGACCACCACCACATTCCAATGCTTGCTTTGTTTTCCACTAGCCGTTTAGTATGTGTTGGCGGGATGAGGGGTTAAATATTGTTCTATGAATACGAAAATGTTCTGCGTAATCAACTAGCCATTTAAAGTTTGGTTGGGCGGCGGGGGGTTAGATAGCACGCTAATATTTTGTTTGTGTTGTCAAATTGCCGTTTAAAATTTGTTTTGGGGGGGGTCGGGTTGCATATTACTCTACTGACTCTACTGAGAATTTGTTCTCTGCAATCAGACAACCATTGAAGATTTGGGGTAGGGTGGGGCCATTGGATCTTACATTAACAGAAACGTGTTTTGTCTTATGAACTAGCCATTACAGGTTTGTTTGGGGGATAAGAAGGGGTTGGTTTTAGTTTAAATACAACTCATGTTTTGTTTTTTACAAGCCATTAAGGGTTTCTTTAGGGTGGTGGGAAATTCTACATTATTCTAATGCAAAATTGGTTCTTTGTCATCAACTCCCCACTTAGGGTTTGTTTAGGGGATATGGGGCATTGGATATTACTCTAATGAAGAGTTTGTCTTTGCTATCAAACGACCATTCCGGGTTTGTTTGGGTGTGTCCGGAGGTTTGATAATACTCTCACAAAACTGTTTGCCTGCAATCAACTAGCAATTTAATTATGGCGGTAGGGACTCCGGATATCAGTTTAATAGACATTTGTTCTGTGTTATCAACCACCTATTCAAACTTTGTTCGGGGCTATGGACACCCGCAGCTTGGGTATGACATTTGGCGCTGACGCTGACGACGCGTTGTGACGACACATTGCCGATGTCCCCGGCCCCCCTGACGACGCATTGTGACGACACATTCCCTGACGACGCATTGCCCCCCGACGACGCATTGCCCCCTGACGACGCATTGCCCCCTGACGACGCGTTGTGACGACACATTCCCTGACGACGCATTACCCCCTGACGACGCATTACCCCCTGACGACGCATTACCCCCTGACGACGCATTGTGACGACGCATTCCCTGACGACGCATTGCCCCCTGACGACGCATT
>Ga0126342_10021976_pt1 | contig 10584 bp, 10 predicted proteins | sample Cyp1metagenome_FD_92528 | JGI IMG/M metagenome (GOLD analysis project Ga0126342, IMG submission 92528) | Coral microbial communities from Lord Howe Island, Old Settlement Bay, Australia - Cyphastrea 1 metagenome | ecosystem: Host-associated > Invertebrates > Cnidaria > Coral ...
AGGACGACAAGGATGACAAGGAGGACGAGGAGGACGAGGAGGAGAGGAGGAGGAGGAGGACGAGGCAGGAGGAGGCAACTGACATAAAATCTAACAACCCTCACCTGGCAGGTGGGGAAAAACGATGGGTGAACATGAGCTACATTTACAAGTGGGAGGTCTCACATTGTAGGACTGGATTTACTTTCTGGATTGTTGATAGTGGACAACTCTTAGTGGGATGAATTGAGCTTGCCTAGCTAGTCCCAAAAAGGCTCAAAATCAAAGTGCATGGCTACGCCAAAGTTTCTGGAGTTGATGGTGGTAGCCTTGTCTTACCTATATTCCGGAAAAGTCATCGTTTTCCTCAAACCCTCATCCTTGAAATCCATAGGGCTAGGTTTTTTGGGCCAGAGTTCTTGTTCCCTCAGGCCCTGGAATAGAAGAGTCAACACTTCAATTGGCGACCCCACATTGAAAAACCCTTGACATCTTAAAACCCTTCCAAGTTGACTGCGAAGCCCATTGAAAATCAAACAGCTTTCACCTCTAAAACGTTGAGTCCTGTCAGGCCACGGCCACAGTGGAAAATGTCCACCATTGGTGTTGTGGCAGAACCCACACCAAAGATGGTGCAGTAGGTGTACTATCTATAGGGGCCATTATGTAAGAGTGCACCTATCATGATTTATCTTTAGGGTCTTTGGTGTGATAAAAATATAGTTTCAGTAGTCCAAGTGTTACGGTGATGATCATCTTTAACGATCAACATTGGCTTGGATACTCCAATGGTAATTCTAATTCTAGCACTCTGGGAAAAAAATATGATATGTGTCCAAAACCATGAAAAAGGCCATTCCCAACTGCGAACCATGGTGCTGGTATATTTACCTAAACATGTACCCGAAAACCTAGATGTTGTAGGTAAATTCACCAGCACCTAGGTTCGCATGTGGGATTTCGGGATGATGAAGAATCCAATTCCCATCATCAATGGTGAGGTCAAATAGGGTCGCTACCCTCTGGTAAACATACAAAAAACTATGGAACATCACCATCTTTAATGGGAAAATCAACTATAAATGGTTATTTTCAATAATAGCTATATGTTAGTTTACCAGAGGGTAAATAAAATTTACCCAAACCAACGGTTGCCTTCTCAGAATCCCAAATTTGGATCTGCTTTAATGACAGATATTCCATGATATTCCCAGTTCTATAGATAACCTTCTTGAAGTCGATTTCCGGAAAGTCAAAAAACCAATGGTACCAAATGGATATTCATGTGAATCGTTAGACATACTCATTAATAGGACATTTCTATCATTTCCGAGGAAATTCCTATTTGGTGGCGCATCCCACGAATCCTAAGTAGCTTACATCCCGGGTTATTTCAGTGGGAGAAGTAGGGTATTCATCCACTGAAATAACTAGGGTGAACCAACCTACTTGCGATTCGTGGGTAGTTCACCACCAAGTAACCACAATAATTATTGACCACCATGAACCATTGTTAAACCATATGTTCCCAACATTTTCCCAAACGCCAGGCTGTCCATGTCGTCCGATGATTTCCAGCTAAAGCACAAAGGCCAAGCGAACTGCAAGCGACGCATCCTTGCTCAACCTGCTTTCGGAAAAATCTGTGGGAAACTCTGAGGAAAGTGATCAATTTACTGGAGGGTAAATCTATTAGATCTAGTACATTGGGAAGTATAGAAGGGATAATTATCAATAGAGGAAAACTCACATATTGGAGAGTTACCAGTACTGCAGGAAACTAGCAAAGCCATAGTTGGACATACCTGTGGTTGCCCGACCAATAACTTTCGTGGTGCATTCTCCATGTGAACCAACATCAACAATTGTGGAGCACCAAGCGAAAGTAAGAACCATGGTAACCTTGAAGGCTCACTAATGGCATACTTGGGGGATCATAGAGCATCAATGTCCAAAATATGATCACCCGCTTAGAAACTAGAATATACCAATTCAAGAAGCACATGTGTCTGATGTGTTTTTTCTTTCCCCAGTAGTAATCTCTCTCATACTAGTTGCAAGTTGTAACATGTTTTTCGGGCTTGGTAGTACAAAACCAACATGAGATGGTTAATCTTATTGACATCTTCAGTATGGTAAACCCAATAGTAAGCCAAACATGGCTGAGAGTTTATACAATCAATTTATGGTCATATTGAGTTATATTGGGAATGGTTTGTTGGATTTACCACATTACTTCGCATGACTTCGCCAGCCTGTTGATGAAAGGCATCAGCGATGAACCAATTAAGATTCCGATTCCCCCCAGTGAATTTCTCACCGTTGATTCGCACATCCGTTTTCTTTAAGCTTCACTATTTCCGGTTAACTATTTTTTTGGAATATCTAATTAATTATGCATTAAATATTCTATTAAGTTATCCGTACCTCGCTATGATTCGCATCATGAAGTCTCAACTTTCGGTCTCAAATCGCTTCTCGAACTCAGGATCCTGCTGCAAACGATGGGATTTCAGTTCTGACTTTCGATTCATTGGAAGAATACCCTGAGGATTCGTTAGATATTCCATGATATTCGCAGTTTCATAGATCCATCAACCAGGCCTTCGGAAACGATTTGACCTTTATAAAATTCTCCAGCTATTGGGTCAAGGGGATAGTAATCCAGTTGACCCAGCCGCGTCCAAGGCACACGATGAAGACCAAGCCGCCAGCACCCCCTCCAGCCATGCAGGAATACTTGCAGAGACCTTGCTCCGAGAGACGCCATACAGAAATCTCGTAGGATTTTGTTGGATATATGGAATCGTGTGGAATCCCTTCCCCCGTTCATTTTTTGAGCACCCGCAAGAAACCATGGTTTAGTTCAGAGACTTTCACATATGACGGTTTGTCAAAATGTCTTTTCCTGGTTTTGGTTCATAAATCGTAATTCCATGCGTGCCGCTTCTTGTTTGGTCTTTAAAACTGTGACTTATCTAAATAGTCTGAAACCCTGCATTTTATCTTTAATGTTAGAAACCGTAGCTAAAGCCTGCAGGAAATGCTGCTGCTAGTTAATTATTAGTCGCGGAACTGGATGCATTTTGCACCTGCTGCAGGGCTTGTCTTTGTGTTTGCTGTCACTGTTGCTTTTGTCAAACGGAAAGGACAAACTAGTAGTTCTCTGGTGGCGACTGGGTCACGGGTCAGCCAAAGCCGCTTTTTGCAACTTTAGCTAGCGCATTGCTAGTGGGGATCTAGCGGGTAAATTGATGTACAAGTTCGCAAAATTGAACGACAACCTTAAAAATATTGAACACTGGTTTGGTAGCACAGAAATTCACTAAGACATCCTTAGGTTTAAGGCGCTAAGTGTTACATCAGCTACATTTTATATAACTGTTCTTCATGTTGAAAAAACAAGCAGTCAGCAAGACATAAAAAATATAGCTTTGAACATGGATGTGAAAAGAAACTGGCGCAAACCTAGCGGGTTTGCTAGCGCTGCCTTGCAGAATTGATTAATTTAGTTGTGTGCCCCCTCATAACAAAGGAAAACACACTAGATCCACACTAATTATCAACGATTGGTACAAAACTTCTGTCAACTATTTTTGGCGAATGGACATAATTATTTGGATATATATATATATACATATTTGGAACCATTTTGGGGGGGTTGATATTAGGAGGATGGGAGCGGTACATAGGTTTTTTTTATCTGAACATATACAGAGAGCAACCCTAATTCCAATGCTTTGAAACCTCATTTCCCCAATGGAATAAGCATGTTTGGCGCACGGGCATCATTTTCAGATACACCCATATGGGGCAGAACAGAAGAAATGATAACATCAAAAGGTTGGGACACGCAGCAGCAACATCAACAACATTGACAGGGTAATACAATTGGGGTTCAACCATCACCAAAGACGGAGTATAAAAGAACCAGCTTCTAAAGATCTACGGAGGATACAAGATTATCCATCCCATTTCATCAATGGCCATTTCAGGATCCTAGATTGGAGGTACCTACCATATATATAAGGCCTAAGGCCTATGTAAGGGAATATGCCCACAAAATATTGCCTTATATGGTACAGTACCTCCATTTTAGGATCCTGGAATTCTCGTTGATTTCATGGAAATCCTGATGAAGGGTATGACTCGTATGACGGTATGACTGAACCCCTATGGACTGATGACCTTCCCGTTAAGGGAAAGCAACATGTGTTTTGACCATCAGACAGTGAAGGACTTGGGAATCACGATACCCAGCATATCAACCTCTGTGTAAGATTGGTTGAGGGTCACTTCTACACATACCCGGAATTGATCGTATGAAATGTGTTGTAACTTTTGCAAGGATTTCGGAACAAGACCTCTATCCCAGAAATGGTCGGGAAATCTGAAGGACATCCCTTTTTTTGCTTTGTGGTGGTTTTCCTTGCTTTCCTGTAGTCCCTTACATCAATCCATGGATATCCTGAAATGTAATGAAATCTATTGATAAACATGTTGACCAGTTGATGTTTTTTTCTACAGAAAGGTAACAACATGATTTTTCGGGGTAGCATCCCCCATGGGGTCTCAACACCATCCTTTCCAGAAAATTCATGAAAAACCAGGACGCCTTGGGATCAACATCAACAAAATCAGTTGAGGAATTCTGCCTGGCAAAGCCGATTCACGGTCGCTTCATGGTGTCAACACCAGTGAACAGGAATGCCGCCAGCCACCAAAGGCTTCTCGGTTTCTATGAGGCTCATTTTTTGGCAGATTGAGTTTCCCATCATGGGTGGGACCAAGTACTCGGCCAAAAAACCCAAAAGAAACATCATCCTCTTTGCGATATCCAGGTGACTCTAGCAGCCTCAGCCAGTTGCTGGGGGGTTGGTGGATCATTCCGACTTGTTGCAACTCAAGGGTTGTTGTAGTGCTTTCCGCATTTGTTGGGTTTGCTGACCACTCATCTCAGCCAGGTCGTACTCGTCGACGTCGGGAAACATACAATTTTTATCCATTATCTAATTCATTCAAAATCCGACAAAAATCCCAAATTCCAAAAGATACGACAACACATTCTTGGTATTTTTGGTTCCATTTCCATGTTTCAACAATGTGTGGTAATATTATCAAGAGGATCTTCCAAATACCAGTACTAACCAATGAAAAAACTAAATTTTCGCTAGATGGCCATGCATTGGTGGTAAATTCTCCATGTTTAGATCCAATTCAAAACCATTGATTCCCTCCACCATCCAATAGAAATATATCTTTCGTCTCATCCCTAATCATTGTCCATGTTCAAGACTAAATCAAAAATCTAAATCTTTAGAGCTTCGATTCATTATGTCAGATATTCCTAAAAATTTAGATATTCTATAGATCCCCTAAAGATTTGAAGTATTCCCTGAAAATTTATCATAGATTCCCAGGTTCCATAGATCCAGCATCCATTCGTCAAGAGACCTTCCACTTTAATCCTTTCCTCCTTGTAAGGATACACATTCTGCCTAGCACGGATGAAGGGTTTGCCGACCAAAAAACGGGAAAACACCTTAAGGCATATGGGAAAACGACACGGGAATTGCTTTGCTTAGGTTTGCCGAAGTTAGTTTGTTTCAGCATGCAAAACTGTTTTTGGAACAACACAACTTATTCAGAAATCATCTTGAACAAAGTCACAGAGATCGGACTTGAGCGGGAAAAAATGCAGGCTCACCAAAATAAAACGGCAGCATCAAAGAATCAATGACACTTTCACAATTTCAGAACCACGAGGCACATAGCTTCAAGATGACCAATAGCCCAGGTGAGCCATAAACAGCCCAGTTTCCCAGTGATCCTTAGGGGAACAGCCTGAAAAATCACATGGAACCCTAGTATCTGGAGATATTCCTCTTGGACATGGTCATTTTTGGGGATCTAGGTTGGCTTTCAGAGGTGTATCTAGTATTTAAAAAAAAAACAACATAGTTGCCGATTTATGGTAATCACCAAGGTTTTCTTGGCTAAACAACATATTGTTCCGGGATGTTCTATGAGAAATTTAAGGACATATGTCCTTTGGCTGTTCTCATGCCAATGTTACACTAATATGAAAATATGTGGCAAGCAGTCTGGGGCTCTGGGGTTCCCGGAAAAGTCTATTGGTAAATCATCATTTTCCCTGAAAAAAAATGATTTCCATTTCGGTATGTATGCACAATTTTGAGACACACACTGCACAATCAACTGTGTATAAAGAAATGGCCGTTACATCCCCAATTTTAGCTATCCGGTTCACCATTTTTTCCCAACCATGACCCCAAGTTCACAATTGTTTAACTTTGTTTCTAGCCATCTATTCCCTATTTTCCCATACTAGTTTCTATACTTTCTTCTACACCACCAGATTACTGACAGATCTCGGGATTCATACTATAGTTTCCACTGTATTTGTTTCTATATTTTGTTTCTATATCACCTATATGGAGGTTTCCTAAAATGGGGGTACCCGCAAATCATCAATTTTAGTGGGATTTTCCAGTATAAACCATCCAGCGATCAAGAGGTACCACCATGACTATGGAAACCCCCATATCACCGGAAAAAAACAAGAGGAGACTGTATACTGTTTATATTCCCTATCTGGTTGGTGGTATACCTACCCCCCTGAAAAATATGAGTTCGTCAATGGGAAGGATGACATCCCATATATTATGGAAAATATAATTCATGTTTGAAACCACCAACCAGTATATCATGGTTTCAATGGGAAAATCCACTATAAATCACCATTTTCCATAGCTTTTTGTTAGTTTACCAGAGGGTATATTGTTTCTATTCCCTATTACCCTCTGGTAAACTAATATATAACTATGGAAAATCACCATTTTCAATGATTATATCCCTATATTGTTAGTTGTCCCCATTTTATCAACATCTATTTCCCTATGATCTTCCCTGCTATATCCATGACATATCGGATTGGAAAAATGACGGCGCCTCGCGGCTTCGAAGGCGATCAAGGAACCTATGAAATGATGATCCAACGACCCATCCACTTGTTTTTTTAAAATCCCTATAACCACCATATCTGGTTGGTACATTATCAATTATCGATTTTTAATGGGTTTTAATGGACTTTCATGGGATTTCATGGGGGTTCATGTATAATGGATTACTGGTTGGTGGTATACCTACCCCTCTGACAAATATGAGTTCGTCAGTTGGGATGATGAAATTCCCAATATATATAGAAGAAAATATGGAAAATAAAAAATGTTCCAAACCATAGAACATGAATGAACATCATAGAAGAATGATATAGCCATCTGATAGTTGATCTAACTAACCCGGCACTGAGAAGTCCATTTCTTCTATTAGAAACTTAAATCTCAATGGATATAAGGAATATTATCTGGTTGGTGGTACACCCACCCCTCTGAAAAATATGAAAGTCAGTTGGGATGATTATTATTAATTAGTCAGTTGGGATGATGAAATTCCCAATATATGGAGAATACAATTCATGTTCCAAACCACCAACCAGTTATCTACGGTTTTGGAATGCCCAACAGAAACATTGGTTGATGTTGATATAACATGATGTATCCAGTGTATCATGATGGTTTGTTATTAATGACATTGATATATTGGAAATCGATGGTTGATGATGGATATAACGAAAACTTGGCGAACTCTATTGTATCATCTATAGTTTCTGTTTATATGGATGTTAATGTTTGTTTTTATAAAACAACTTATGATTGGCGGCCCAGCTTGTGAAAAGGTAACGGCGTCAACCTTGGTCTTGGAATATCGTGAATCGCAAGAAATAGATACTGTAACCAGGAATGGGGAGGAGATAGGCTATAATAGATTGGGGAGGATCATCTTACGGAGTGTCAATTAATGTCGATGTTTTTCAGAAGTTAATGTAGACAAGGAAACTCAATAGTTGTGCCTATACTTTTTTGGGGCGTTCACCCTGCCAAAACGGTCCCGAATTCTATGGACAACAGGTATTATAATCAAACAAACTCTCATGATGTACGTAGATCCTGGTTGGTCTACCCTCATTACATATAACTATATAGAAACATCTACTGTACCATTAACTCCAATCATTAATCCAGTGCTGAACAACTTAGCTAAGTAGAAAGCATCACTTTTCAAGAGGTCCAGTGGGTGATAACCCAGTTATCCTCTGGTAAACATACAAAAACATGTGGAAAATCATCATTTTGTATAGGTAAAAATCATCTATAAATGCGCCATGTTCCACATCTATTTTAGTTTACCCCGGGGTAATTAGTTTTCAAAGTGGGGCTCAACCAAACAAACATGGGTTGAGACTATGGCTATCACTTGAGAAGTGGGTTTGTGTAGATGATCCTGGAAACTATGAATGGGTACAGTAATATGATGCCATCAGAGACAAACCATACTTTGAACCATCACATGGAGGTTTCTAAAATGGAGGTACCGCAAAATGGATGGTTTATAATGGAAAATCCGATGAAAATCGATGATTTGTGGTACCCCCATTTTAGGAAACCTCTACATATGACAACAATGAGTATATTCTACATGGGCCATGAAAACCAGGTATAATATAAACTCAGGGATAACCTGTTTCTATAACCGTTCCATGGTTATATTGATGTTTGGAACCACAATTCTTCGCCATTTCATTAGCCGCTTGCATGGGTGAATGCCAAATCTCTAGGTCTTGATGGACATGGCAAAATTGCCAATATTCGATAGCCTCCAGTACAAGTGGAGTTCTGCTCCATTTGAGCCAAGAAAAACAATCAAAAACTTATGTTCACAATCAATATATATATAATTATGTATATATATATATCCTCGACCAATCTTTTGCTACGATTTTCCCTTGGCTTTTCCCAGCTGGAGTTCCATAAAAAAGTACTAATTTTCTATTGATGAGATTCTAAAGCACCATATTTATATATGTGTTGCTTAAATCCCATGAAAATCACATTTTTTTCTTATAAAATCATTAAACAAACACCTTTGTTCTTGGTGTAAATCACTTTAAACCAGTATTAAAATCATCATTTGTTCTTGGCAAAGTCTCATTAAACCATATTAAACCCATCTTTTCCAAGTCACGTACCGAAAAATAATCACCAGCACGCCCCCCAGCATCTCCGAGCTACCCGCCACACCCCAGGTAGTCAAAATCCAAACCACCAAATACCAGGCCTGGGTATTTTGGAGCCGTGAAAAAGCGTGGGGATTTACACGGCTGGCTTCACCAAGAAACCTGATTTCTGGGAAATTGGAGAATTGGATAATGATAGGGGTTTAGGACAAAATACGGAGAGTTCGCCAAAAAAAAAAAATGGAAGGGGACAAAAAAGGAATATAACTTATAACCAAAAAGCCTTTGGTAGTGGGATGTACATAATGATGATAGCATGATGAGAAAATGATGACAAACTAATGGTGATGGTGGATGCGGATGACCATTCTGATCATTTGCGAAAGTAACAGATATGCCCCCTGGTAATTTCCCAATTCGCTAACATCACCATGCTTTAAGTATCGGTCGCGTTCATATGTATAAAATCCCCACAACCATGGTTTCTGGGGTGGATGGGATTATGTTATGTATATATTGATCATCACTGACTAGTAGACCATGTTTGGGAATGATCCATCTTGCCGCTGTACCCCAGAAATTCGTTTCTTTTCTGGTTGTGTTTTTCGGCATACCAATCAAAATACTGACACAGCGCAGACATCAAAAGATCAACATTCTCCATGATGCGGCAGTTGTCTAACAATCCCGCCAGCCGAAAGTACTCTTTCAGATAATCGCTGCTCCGTCTACGCACCCACTGGTCCCATCTGGGAATACTAATATCCCTTCTCATGCCGCTTCAAGACACGTAGAAATTTGAAAACGCAGAAACACGTCTGATAGACGTGAGGCTCAACATTCAAGTAAAGACTCAACTTTTCGTAGGTGGTAAACAGTTCCCCTCACAGCGCCGTCCTCAACCAATGGTTATCCCATCTCACCTCCATGAGGAAGACATGCTCCGTGCCATGTTGAAACTATAGATCCGGAGGCAGCTGTTGCGTAGCACAGGCTGTACCACCAATACTTGGATCTAAGGTTTGTCTAAAACTGACATGCCCTTGACAATATAACGGCTGATCATCATGTTTCCAGTGAAAAGTGTCAAAAGTGACGTAAAACTGTGGACAAAGCCGCCATATTATATCCCATTGTTGTTTAGATATCCCATCATGTCCCATTATTCCCCCAATCCCTGTCACATCCTATGATTAAGCACCCGCAGACCATGGAGTACCAAGGTGCGTAGGCGCCATTTCCGGCCTCGGTCAATGGCATCCCGTGGATCACTGAGGATCTGTGGTTAATAAGCCTAGGTCTCCATTCAGTGGGCTTAATCCAATATAAAACTGGGTTATAACCCAAATGCTCCATTTATGGTATATTTATGTATATTTACCAACTGCAACGGAAATTTGGGCTCGCTAGTTCAATGCAGCCCAGCGCACCTTTTCTCCTCAGCGCTCTGCTTCAAAGGTAAACCAAAAGGGCTGCGGTACATGAACATGAATCATGCTACCTAAGAG
>Ga0126342_10021977_pt1 | contig 10584 bp, 13 predicted proteins | sample Cyp1metagenome_FD_92528 | JGI IMG/M metagenome (GOLD analysis project Ga0126342, IMG submission 92528) | Coral microbial communities from Lord Howe Island, Old Settlement Bay, Australia - Cyphastrea 1 metagenome | ecosystem: Host-associated > Invertebrates > Cnidaria > Coral ...
GTCAAAGGGAACACAGCGGTAGCACATGTAACAATTGACAATGTTACGGCCCTTTGTGGCTCAAGCGCCCGCAAGAGGAAAACGGCCGCGCGCTGACCGCAATGACTGGGTAAGGTTCGGTAACAACCAGCACATAAGGTACTACCATTCGACTACATCCGGAACAAGGATAAGATTGTTCACATATAATATATATATATATATTATATATATATATTATATATATAATGTGTCGGAACCGGGGAATACCCTCTATCTACATAGCCATTTCCATGGCCAAACTGTTGATTAACAGTGGACCTATCTTGAATATCATTGCTATCATCATCATTATTCTTATCAGTATCATTATTACTATGTGTCATTATTATTTTTGGTGTGTATATATATATTGTTGTTACTACATATTATCATCATGAGGATTCTTACTAGGATGATTACCCAGCATAGACCCCAACATTTGCTTCGGAACACCATCAGAATGCCGAGGTATCACTTTGACGCGCAGCAGGGCACGCGCTGTACATAGCTGCCATTCACAGATCATCACTGAACGGTTCCTATTTGCAGGATCCCACTAATCCCTTTGTGATGAAAATAAGATATTATTTTTGCCTGGTTAGTCCCCATAGATATGTATATATATAATTTATATATATATAATTGATATATAATTTATTTATGTTTATTTAATATGTAGATATTTCTATGGGGTTCTCACATATATGAGATGTGCTTGCTCCCAGTTCCCAGTTCCAACGGGATGATCTTGATGATCTGCGAGATTCCAGCCAGAAGACAAACGGGAAAATCTGACCGTGTCCAGACCGTGGCCATGGGCCCTTTTTCGATTTGAAGAACGGGATTCATACAAGAGTTGACTCAGGAATTTAAGCGAATTTGCGAAACCCCAAAACCCCCAGAAAATAACATCCCAAAACTATATTAATGGAAAACCAACCAGAAAATTGCTAGATCAATCTATATCATTTGTCTACCAACGAGCGCAATTGTGTACAGAACCAATAGTATCCGTTGTATTTCACATTGCATCTTGAAAGCAGGTCTAGTATAGGTAGCTACTTGACAAGAAGGGAGCAAATGGAGCCCTCCGCGAGACTAATCAGACGTGGGCTTTGGTACCCTTTTGTCCAGCTTATATCTTCAATTCGCGGAATTTGCCGAAAATCACCATTTTCAATGGGGAAATCCACTATAAATGGCAATTTTCAATAGCTATGTTAGTCTACCAGAGGGTAAGTACTATGCTTCGCATCTTGATTGCCATTCAAATCTTCCAAAACCTTTGTGCTCTAACCTTTGCATCCACTGATGGGCCGGAGGTGGGCGGCCAGATTTTCGATTCGGCAGCCATTACGAACTCGGAGGAAACATTTCGTCAGCCCTTGGTTGAGACGAAAACAGCAATTAACACCTTTGCTGTATCACATATTCAGACATCTGGTTGGTGGCTTGGAACATGAATTTTATGACTTTCCATTCAGTTGGGTATGTCATTTCATCCCAACTGACGAACTCCATCATTTTTCAGAGGGTAGGGCTCAACCACCAGCCAGACATGTGTTCATTGGTTGTTAGAAATTGAAATTTGAGATGGAGACCCAAACGATGGGTTATGAAGATGAAAAGACTGGGACGAGAGGAAAGATTACTGCGAACAGGAAGTGTGGAACAGTATGTCTCCAAATTTTGACTCAATGCGTCGGCTGGCCAAATGCCAACAAAATGATAGAAAATGATACCCGGCCTGGTAAACTAACAGTTTGCTATTGAAAATGGCCATAGAAATACTGGATCTTCCCTGTAAAAATGGTGATTTTCTTTCCAGCTTGCTATGTTAGTCATTACCAGGCCGGGTATACAAAATGCAGGTGTGATTCGTTCGGATTCAGAAATGTGGTATGAATCAGTCATGAGGATTCAACCTGGCTGAATTTGGCTAGTCCACCAGTCTGGGGAAGTTTGGTATAGAAGAAATTGTAGCAGGACATGGAATAAACGACTGAGTAGCTAGATCATCAAGCGACTCCTCAGTGTCAACATTGCTGGCAAGCTGTGGTTACTGAAAGATGTTTCAGTCGGAGCTGAGGCATCTAGAACATCTACAACCTTAGATACCCTGGGAATTGGGACTTATGATTTTTCTTCAGTACCAGTTATAACATGTTATAACCATCTACCATCTGGTTATGACTAACATAGCCATGGAAAGATCCACCATGCTATTCATAGGTAAACCATCTATTTCTATGGGCCATTTTCCATGGCTAAGTTAAATAACCAGAGGGTAACCCTGGCATCTACAATCTATAACTTATCTATAACCTTGGATACCCTGGGTTATCTGGTTGGTGGTTTGGAACATGAATTTTATTTTTCCACATATTGAGAATGTCATCATCCCAACGGACTTTCATATTTTTCAGAGGGGTAGGTATACCACCAACCAGAAAATGTGGGGGATGATTATATAGCATGTCCCTATATTTCCCCATTATAAACCACCAACCAGTTATGAATTTTTGGGTTATGAAAGTCTCAGTCGATCTCAGTCGCAAAAATTCCTCCCGTTTTCGTCGTGGCTTTCATGCTGAATCTATGCGCCGAGCGGCAATTCATCGATGGCAGGAGGGGGCGCCGCGGGGCACGCGAAGAGAATCCATGGATAGCAGATTGTTCTTGAAGCAGATTTGGAACCCTTTGATGGTTAATGATGATTAATGATGGTTGATGGTGGTTAATGATGGTTAATGATGGTCAATGATGGTTAATGATGGTTGATGATGGTTAATGATGGTTGATGATGGTTAATGATGGTTGATGATGGCTAAGTATGGTTAATGTTGCCGTGGTTACATCATGTTGTTCCTTTATTTCTTTCTATTTGAATCCATCTTTCTATCTATCTATCTATCTATCTAAAAATCAATCTATGATCCACTATCCAGAGTCATCATGGCTGCCTATTGGTCACCTCGCTAAGAAGCACCTTGATGTGGCTTAGAAGAATGGCTCCAACCCCGGCCAGCAAATCTCCTGACAGACCCCTGGCAGAATGGATTTTTAGTTTGACCATGTCTGGCCGTTTGACCCCATCAACGGATGCGACAACTGGTTGGTGGTTTGGAACGTGTCAGTTATTTTCCCCAATAGTTGGGATATGTTGGGATGATGATCCAATCTGACAAAAAATTCTGCAGAGGGGTAGGTATACCACCTTTTTTTGCTCAAAGATGGATCTGAAAGAGATCGGTCGCCTCCTTCCCGTTGCCATTCCGCGATGGTTTTAATGGGACGACTGCATGACGCCAGCTCTTCTGGTGGACGTGTGTCCAACTATGTCCAACGAAACAAAGCAGAGAAGCAAAATATGATGGAAATGTTGGTGTCCAGAAATAGGATAGCAGATGCTGACTGTCCAAAGCTATGGTGGTCCAAGTATATCCTTAATTTTTTTGGGGATCCTTTAAGGATCCCTTCAGAAATGCAGATGGAGTATGCCACAAATTTGGGGCATCCTACAAATGTTCATCAGTTCGGGGGCTTGACCTCCTGAATAGGATTGATTTGTCTACCGATTTGTCGACTGCCAAGCCGAGGGCAGGGCCTTACCCAACATGAAAAATCCTGGAAGGACTGGGGCCCGACATGGCCCGACGTTTCATATGGAAAGTATACACTATCCTAAGGTTCGCAAGGCCTAATTAAGCAGAATGAAGATGCTAGTGACTAATTTCTTACTGCTTGACTTTGGCCCCTACTACGCCTACTATATCCTGACACAGTTGTCAGGAAGTATACTTCTGACATCTGACAATTGGCACCCCATGACTAACTCCAAGATGAAAAAAACATCAAAAAGCGGATCTCCACTCACTCCACTCTTCCTGGTCCCGTGACTAGGAAGAGTGGCCTAGGAAGAGCCGCTGGGGCACCGAATGAGGTATTTCGTTCAGGTCGGTTGCCGAAATCCACGTTTGACGTCGGGGCATTTGAAGACTTCTCCCACTTGCAGTGAAGATGTGGATTGGAGTTGTGGCTTGACATCCGCATTCACTTGAATATTCTGAATAACTGACTACAGCATCTGAACAGAATTCAAAAGAAGCCAATTTTCAGAAGCAACGACTGGGTCAGCACTGGTGGTTTTTTGACATTTTCAGTCTGGCCACTGTGAGAGGGACGACCAGTAGATGCCCAAAATCTCGGCACTGGAACCTCGAATCTGCGGGATCTGTCACCAGGATTTGTTGCTGACCCCGGTCAGGTCATAAGGCTTCAAGGTTTCCTCATCGGATGAATTCGTCTGATTTCTCGGAGCTTATCTACCACCAAACCAATGGCTTTTTTGAGGGGAGTCCAATAGAAAAGCGCCATCAGGAGGTTGATTAAAGGAGGCAATTCACACAAAACCTTGGTTTGGCGTGCATACCAAAATTGCCATTCTAATTTTCACAAAGAATGATAGGCAAATCATATAGGGCTTCCAAATTTTGAGATAAACTATTTGTATAGACTATGTCTGGATTTTCTAGATTTTCTAGTTCCTACAAGTCGTCCCCTTTCAGCACCGAAAAAAGAATCCACAAGTTGTCCGTTGCCCTTGGGGCAGATTCCAGGCTCCCTAGGGTTGCGACAAACACCCTGCGCACCAAAAAAGGTCCAGCCTACTTTAGCGGCTGCGGAAAGATGGGTACTTTCTAAATGAGAGGTTCAGCAAATGTGGGGACTTCGCTTAGTATTAAACCATGACTGGTTGGTGGTTTTGAACATGAATTTGATGTTTCCATTCAGTTGGGAATGTCATATTCCATGTCATCATCCCAACTGACGATTCATCATATTTTTCAGAGGTGTAGGTTGAAACCACCAAACAGCTATTATTATTCACCATCATTAACCATCATTAACCATGGGAAATCCCACTGGATGTGGATGTTAAACCCATGAAAGGTGGGCCGTATGTCGACCTTGGAACACCTACGTGTGCTGCTGTAGTCGATTTCCGAACCCGAGACGTCAGCTGGATGGCGAAGCTCGAGTTGCCAGGCTGAAACATATCTAGGAGATGTTTCTATATAGTTCCATGTTTGCCAAGTTACATAATCATAATAATAATAATAAAATAATAATATATATATATTAAAAAAGAAAAACATGAACCTATAGAAAACATAGATTTGCCAAGTCACATAGACATACATCCTAAAGCATTAATATATGTTTTCTAAGATCTATATGTATCTATATGTTGTTAATTCCAAATTACTACAATGTTAACATGTGTTTGCCAAGTTACCGACATGTTCACCGATCTTCCTTTGAGCTGAGCTGCGAGCCCGGGCAGCTGCAGGAAGCAGCTTCAAAACTTTGAAGAAAAAGCCAGCAGGGGGCCTCAGATGATGACATGATCAAAACGATGCCAAACCATGTATATTATATGAATAAAAAAAATATTATATGTACTATATATATTATGTATACTTATGTATTATATATATATATTATGTATACTGTATACTTTATTGATTAATCGCAGTTCATAAATCCATGTATATATATATACACATCATGGAATATGGAATGTCATCCCAACTGGCGATCATATTTTTCAGAAGGGTCACGAGGTCATCCGGCCGCCTTGTGGCTCTGCAATATTCCCAGCAATAAACAATAATATTTTTCAGAGGCATAGGTATACCACCAACCAGATATGGTGAGCCAAGCTGCTACTAAGAGTTTGCAGACCATGTGGTAGACATGTGGTTTTGTCACCAAGAATCCGGGCTGAAGGAACTGAGATTGGAAAGCTGGAAAGCAACGCCAAGCGGGAACATGATTTTTCCACCCTATATCCGACCTAGGGGACCTGGGTAGGGGGATTGAGCCAACAAGAAGTGGAGCGATTTACAAAAAGGGATGGGATGAACAACCACGAAAACAGGGATTCCAAGTGACGCGACAAAGTTGTGAGGATCTGGCTTTTTTTTCCTGGGAAGCCACTAAGCATGCGGGCAAACTGCACTCAGATGCATTCATAACGATCTCACTATAGATGATGACTAGTAAGACAAATCCTCTGCAAAATGGTTACATTTCAACTTACAATAATGAAGTGTGATATTCTTTCCAACTACACCCGTCACAAGTATGCTGAAAAATTGTGTTTTACCCTGTTACTCCATAGCATTTTTAGTGCTTTAGCATTTTTGCTGGTGGTATTTTAATCGGGTCAATCGGCAGATGATTTTGCCGCAACCACGTTGGAAGCGATTAACTATATCCAATTGATCCCACTAAATCACCATGTTTGACCAGATTGTGCTAGCGCAATTATTGATAATGTCTACCTTCATAAATTCTGAATCCAACCTTTTGGTTGGTGATTCTGAATCCCAACTGTTGTTCCTAAAATTTGTTCGTGAACTTCACGAACTTCGATGCGTATTCCACAAAAAAAAGAACCATGATATTGATATTGTATCACCAGGAAATTGCTAACTCCAGATTGCTAAAAATCTTGGGACGAATCCGTGGTCCACCTCCGTTGGTGCTTGCGTTGATTGAAAGCCTTCGGGGTTTCTTCGTCCTCCTTTTTTAGATGCTGAGAGCTGATCAGCAAAATCTATGGTTACTATGCGGGGATAACCATTAATCTGTGGTGGATAGTATATATATATACCATCTATATACATATATTACCATTAAATATATGAATAACCATACAATTTTGGGAATAACCATATATATATAACCAAAACCATATATATATACCCTCTGGTTATGACTAACATAGCCATGGAAAGATCCACCATGCATTTTTAATAGGTAAACCATCTATTTCTATGGACCATTTTCCATGGCTATATTAAATAACCAGAGGGTATATATAATTGATATGGTTAGCTACTGGTCATATAGGTGTTAGATTGATTATATAACCATGATTAACCATCAATCAAAAGACACGAAATCGAAGTGAGGCTCCCCACTTCTTGATGTGCGTCAACTTAGGGGCCTCTCCAGATACCCTCTGGTTATGTCAACAGTTTGCTATTGAAAATGACCCAGTCGAAATAGTGGATTTTCCCATTGAAAATGGTGATTTTCCAGCTCGCTATGTTAATTTACCAGAGGGTATGAGTTATTGCATTATCCAGATGCTAGTTCTTGATTGACTATCTAGTCAATGATAGTCCATTGGTTAGTTGAATGATAATGTTGAACGATAAGAAATGATAGTTAATGATAGTCAATCTTGATTAACTAAGCAATGGACCACCATTGATTAAGCATTTGTTTAACTATCATTGCATATCATTGCCAAGTATTTGCTATACTAGCACTTCAATAATTGTTAAATAAACTATCAATTAACAATTTAACTATCATTGACCGATGAGAATTTGAGAGTTTTATTAACTATCATTAATTACTGGTTTATATGTTGATCATGGTAATTAGGCTCTTGGATTAATATGAATTATCTTAGAACATCACTATTATTATATCATGCATGGTTAATTAAATGATTATTGATGAATAACAGTCATCATCCGAATAAAGGTAACAAATATGCTGAGACCGCCAAGGGGTTTGGACAATGTTGATGATTAACTATTGATGAATAGCTATTGAAAATTCACTATATATTGATGATCAACTATTGATGATTAACTATTAACTATTGCATGCTGATTAATTAATGAACACTTGGACTTTAAGATTTTCGAAGATCCAAGTGCTCATATTCCCATTTTTACGCTGACGGACGGTGACAGCGAGGTACAGAACTGGCTGCGATTCATGAAGAACTCGACCGTGCGATGAAGGCCGGAACAAAGATGGCTGGAAGACGGAAGATTTCGACCATGAAAAATGATGCATTTGGGATGAAATAATGGGAAATCTGCTGGATATCAAGCATAAAAAGGACGAAACATGGTGATTCACAATGAAAAAATAGGTAGTTCACTAAGAAACTTCGTAGTTTGAAGCAATGAACATGGTTCTTTAACCGGGAATAGCGGGGATCGAACATATCTAACCAATAACTTCAATTGCAGTCGAGATGAGTTTTTTTTCACCAAGAAAGTGTACTTAATCAACACAAGAATGGCGTTGAACCTCTATAGTGAACAAACATGTCTGGACAGGAAGTCTTTAGGTTTTATGTTTGATGGGCAAACAATCTATGGAAAGGCACAAATGGAAAGTTTTCCATGCCAATTTCTACGGAGCTGCTACGTTCATGACGCTTCGTAGCCACGATATGGTCATTGAAACAACCAAAATCGATGGGAATTTCAGGATCCAATACATGGAGGTACGTTAGTACAATTTTTCAGACATTTTGAGGGGATATTCCCTGAAATTTAGGCCTCAAAAATATGCATTACATATGGTAGGTACCTTCAATTTAGGTTCCTGAAATGGCCACTGACCAAAAATGTTTTTTCTCAATGAATACTGCAATAAACAAGGCAAGAAATTTAAGCAACAAGAGTATATATATATAATAGTTATATACAAAAATGATCAAAAATGTGCTGATGTGGGATGTAACTATTCAACATGTTCAAATCAACAACAGCTGCACTTTAAGCAATTTTCCACCAACAGCCGAGTTGGGCATAACCATCAGCCGCAGAAAGAAAAAAAAACTCCAAAAGATGCCCATGATAGTAATCAGCAACTGACGTGGGGTTGGTGAGATCTCTATAAAAAGGGTTGTACCCTCTGGTAATTTAACATAGCTATTGAAAATGGCCATTTATAGTGGATTTACCCATTAAAAATGGGGATTTTCCATAGTAATGTTAGTTTACTGGAGGGTAAGGATAGAGTAATCATCAACCGCCATTCTAAGAATCTCAAGTCAATTCCCTGCCAGAGTAACAGGGCATATTATATAATACCTTCCTACACCCTCTGTTTGTACCAATAGAAATAGCGTTTTATCCTATAATTTGGTACGTCAACCATGTTTTCGATATTCGGGGGATCTAGGTTGTGATTAATCGTCATCAACCCTATATTATAGATTTATAGGATATTAATGCCGTGTGACTACTCTTTGAAGTATATCAAAGTAGTATATGATCATATACATGAATAGTATATGATCATAATATACATATATATATATATGTACTATATGTGTAATAGACATATTTGGATATTATTGTTATATATATATGGTTGGTGGTTTATTTTGGGAATCATCATCCCAACTGATCCCGAACATCCAAACGGCCCTGTTGCTGTTCCAGGCACAGCAGAGCGCCGCGCTTCTGTCCACTGCGGCTCTGAGGACAGTTGTGGCTTTGGACATGGAGAGGATGTGCAGAGTTTTCGTATTTTCCATAGGGAAAATATATGGGAAATGATTGAAATGGGTGGTTGAAAAAACATGACTTGGCTTTTTTCCATGATATATGGGATGTCATCCAACCAAATTGACGAACTCATATTTTTCAGAGGGGTAGGTTTAAACCACCAACCAGTCATTATCCAATGGATTTAGGGCTACACTATTTTCAGACCAACCCAAATAGCTAGCCATTCATCATCCCATAGACAGTCAGCCTGCCGGTCCATGAGCCATTTTTCTGGGCACGGCGTAGCATTTGGATGTGTGTGTGTGTTGTTGCATGTTGTTGTCGACGGCCGAAGCTTTCAGTGAGGAAGGTTGATCAGATGAGCTTCACCACCACATCCTTTGTATTTCCTTTGCGTGCATACAATGCACACTAATGACACTAATGTTGCTGCTGAAATACCACATGTTAAAAAAATGAAAAAATGTGTCCTACGCAGTGATACTCCGGTTTGAAAAATATTTGGTGAAATGGCATGCGTTTCCACTTATTGCAGGTGAAATACAACAGTTGTGTTGCTTAGATGTGTTTTTCCCACGTTACCTCAGCCGAAATATACTAAGCGCGGCAGCTGATTTGTGGATCCGTAGCTATTCTGGTATTCCATGCTGGGTCGCCATAATCCCACCTTTGGAAAATCTTCAAGAACCCATGAATTTTTGTGGTTCAAAATAACAATCATTTCCGATTTTCCTTGGCCCTCCGGTGTCATCAAACATGGCCCTAGTTCATTGATGTTCCCTCAGTAGATGCCATCTTTTTCTACGCATCTTCCGAAGAAGTCTCACAAGATCTGGCTGAATTAGTGATAATACTTCACTCACCTAAAAATAGCTGCTAATTGTCCAAAAATAGCCAACATAGCTTTAAAAAAACACCTCTTAAAACTGATAAAAAAAGACTTCTGGTTGGTGGGTTCAAACATTTTTGATGTTCCATTTCATATATGGGGATGTCATCCTTCCCATTGACTTTCACTCCATCATTTTTCAAGATGGTGAAATTGCACCACCAACCAGATATTATTATTAACCATCACTAACCATCACTAACCACCATTAACCACCATTAACCATCATTAACCATCATTAACCATCATTAACCATCATTAACCATCATTAACCATCATTAACCATCATTAACCATCATTAACCATCATTAACCATCATTAACCATCATTAAC
>Ga0126342_10021978_pt1 | contig 10583 bp, 10 predicted proteins | sample Cyp1metagenome_FD_92528 | JGI IMG/M metagenome (GOLD analysis project Ga0126342, IMG submission 92528) | Coral microbial communities from Lord Howe Island, Old Settlement Bay, Australia - Cyphastrea 1 metagenome | ecosystem: Host-associated > Invertebrates > Cnidaria > Coral ...
GGCTATTAGGCTATTAGTTTCAAAATCCTACTGTGACATGATGGGGCGCTCCACACCGGCCAACATTTCAAAGGACAATTTTGGGATGAGCTGACGGATGTTGAAATCACCACTCACGAACAAATAGAAAAATCAGCGGAGCCCCAATACATCCTTCAGGAACTATTGTTTGCAGCTACGTTTGCATGCCTTTCAAACGTCCTTAACTTGAATTCGGTCCTATTAGTTTTAACAACTGCAAGATGCGCCTGATACAACGGAAGTGATGGGGTCGCGTGGGGTACAAGCTGGTTCAAGGTTTCAGCAGTTTTGAACATGCTAAATGGGATAGTCAGCCCGCCAGCTTTTGAAATCATTCTAGCTGCTGGGATTTAACTCAAAGCCATGAGCCCCCTCCCCAAACTTTGCGTTTGCTGGCAGAAGCCTTATTTTTCATGGTTACATTGGCGTAAATCATGTGTTTTCAGAAACTTGGCAGAGCCTCTAAAAACATTTTTCGGCATTAAACCCCGTAGGTATTGTGAGGGGTCCCCTCCCTCCCCGAGCGCACTTCACGAAGCGGTGCCCCAGCCCGAGCCAATGTCTGCCAGTGCTCCACCTGAAGTTGGTGGTCGCCATATCCATGCATGTTACCATCAGCACCCAGTATTCCAAAATATTCCAAGTACATAGCTATTCCGCATCAACTCTTGGTAGGTCAAGCACCAGAAGCACCCAAAACAAACAATGCTTACTCCAAGAACAAGATGGTCCCACTTGCAATTGTTTAATACCTCTTATCAAAGTCTCTCCCTGAATGCTTCCTGCAAGGAAAACAACGAGTTTCCAATGAACTGCTGTGAGCTGAGGCCTTCCCAGAAAAAATGTCCTACGCACGCATCGCAGGTGGAAGCCGGTACCAGCCAAGTAACGCATCCGGAGAAATAGATTGCAGGATGGTGTTGTAATCCAAACCAATCCTGTGGGGCGGGCTCTCGGTGAAACGCAGGTGCCAAACCGTTAAAAATGGAGGAGCCAAAAAAGTCGCCCAAAATGTAGTGGGTACCTTCTTGGTCCTTGGTCATTCCAACCATGCTGACGAAATGTAGAAAACTCACAAATACTTGGTGGAATGATCATCCGTTTCAAATGGTGTTCCTACAATCGTTTGTTGGGTGCGAGCATTTTGTTGGTTCCATAGCTGTGTGTCAACACTTTTCCACAATTCGAGATTCCCTGGGTTGAGTCCCTTGCTCTTGGACTTTCACCACCAGAAGTGGACAAGCATATTCACTCAGCAAGTTGCGAGCCCATTAAGGAACCTGGCAACTGGTATCCAACAATGAATCCAATCATGAACCTGCATGAAGTCCCCAAAATTGAAGCTTTGTAGTTGACTCATTTCCAAGGCGTCCACGAACTGAAGAAACACAAGCTGCCATCAGGGCCGTGCCGCTGGCCCAGTTAAAAATCTGTGTCGAGAAACTCCCACGGTTCCAAAGTGTCCCAGGCTGAATAGATCAGAACGACGCAGACCAGCAGGCTGACGCCCAAACACCTGAAAGAACCAGCATCCAAGTGTGCTATGGACAAGACATGGTATCTGGGCGGGATGACCATGAAATCTTTGGCCATTAGTGGTGCATCCCCCAACAGTTGTGATTATCTGACTTTGAAGGCGAGTTAAATTTAAGGGGGAGCTTTTTGAGCTTTATTAGCGCAGAATGCGGGCCCTGGCCTGGGTACAACATGCACGTCCCAAGTCTTAAAATGTGGCCACAAAGTGAAACCCAGGTTTGGGTGCATTAGCAAATGGCTGCTACACAATGATGTCTGCAATATCAAATGTTTTCGTGCAGCGACAGCATCTTTGTTTTTTGATTGTAGCTGTTCAATCTTTTGCATCCATGGCCAGGCCACGATCAAAATTATATCCATCATTTTGTAACTTCATGCGCGCAGCCTAACAATCTAACTTCAACCGCGCCTTCAATTCAAATAGGTATCTATGAAAAAATGAAAGGCCCTGACTGCACTAGAGGAGCTGAAATTAACGCCCCGAGGCGTAATTATCATTCAAGATCTGAAGCTGGATCCTTTTGAAATGAATATATATATATATATACACCTCAGAAGCATTGTCTATATGCTTGTTGCGGACAGAAGAATGAATCGACTTGGAAGTTGCTTTCGCTTTATCAGCAACAAAACTTGAAATTTCAGATGGACATGATCCCTGCTCAGTGGTACAACCCAATGGCACTAGTGGCTGCAACTAAGTGCCCGACACCAAGAGAGCTTGCGCCATCAGTCCATTTGCCACAGTGTCACGGAACCCAGGAAATTGTGCTGAAACGGATTCCAACATGTGTCTGATAGTTGGACATGAAACCGTACATATTTCAAACGAAGATTTTACTGGGGAAGGCGATGATGAACCAGTGGGTTCTTGGTTTCTCTTACTTTTCCAACGCACCCAAATCGCCCAAATATCATCCGGGACCCAGACTCGAAAGAATGAGTTGCTTGGATAAGGCAATCATTTTTTTGATCCAATTGACTTCTTTCGGTGGCGCGACGCTGTGCCCCTAAGCCTCACTGACTTGCATTTTGTACACGTCCAAAATATGTAGATATGGGAGGCGAAAGTTGGCTGGAAGCCTGCAATTGCCGTTGGAACACCATTTCTTGAACTATCAAAAGCCAGTCGGCAATCTTGCATGTCAATCCTGGACGTGTAAGCTCGGAGACCTCATCATCTACGCAGCCAAACCAGCTGCAGATCCACCAATCTGCGACCCAACATATGCCATATCTCTTAACTGCTGTTTTGGGCGCAGGGAACCGGGGTGGTTTTCCAATTCATATTTCCAACTGGCATTGCGTGTGGGGCCGTGTGGGGCGGCCAAGTGTGGGGCGGCCGGCGGCCAAGTGTGGGGCCAAGAACATCCCCAAAGTGTGGCTCTACCGCGGGTTGATACACGATAAAAAATTACACCGTACAGCACCTGCGCATAGCCACTCTGAAATAGACTGCAAAAAGATGTTAAAACATTTTTTGGCTGGTAAGTAAGCACTCCCAATTGCGCACAAGGTTAAGTTTCTAAGCTACCCAACTCAAGGTGACCAAGTATGCATGGGTTTTGTTGGGCTCCAAGCCGCCCCAACCTAGAGACGATATTTACTTAAGTTACTGTACAGTGTATTTACCAACATATCTGCATCCAAAAAACTTCCTTATCTTTCTTGGAGCTCTCCATAAACATAAACATCACGCACGGCACCAAATCTTTGCTCCCGAGGCGAGTCTGGAGACATGGCCTGAGGTGATAGCCGTGAACACTTTTAAATGGAAAGGGATTGTGGTGGGACCTGCGCAAATCTTACGGAAATAGAATGCAAATTACGAAGTGAAACAAACGAAGCCGTAAGGCCTTTCTGGAGGGTTTCAGACCAAGGCTAAAAATTCCCTTGTCAGCCAACCAACGTTGTTTGACTGCCATGGCCGGCTCAGTTGCCTTCTTGACTGCCTGGCGCAGCAGGGAAAAACAAGACAATGTTCATATTTTTCAAGCATTCGCCACTCAACCCGCAAAAGTCTCACTGGATTACAGCAGCCATATCTACTAGAAACAGAACTGACCCAAACAAATTGAAATGCATCAGCCAGAATCCAATGTACATTTCTGATCGTTCGATCTCTTGGCCATTGCAAAAGGGCCAAACACCAGGAGGCCTATCGGAAAGTCATGAATCCGGAAAGCTAAAGCCCGCGTGGTTTCGAAGACAATGTTAAATTTTGTCAGATTCACTGTTAGATGGAAATGTTGATAGAATCTGCAGGGTGATGATGGATGCAATCGTCACATTGATGTTGAACTTGCTTTGATGAGTTCGTGTGATGACCGCGATAAACTAAAAAATAACATGCAAGGGAAGCAGATTGGACAGATCTGTTTTTTTGTGGGTCGATCATGTTTTTTTGGGCAGCTTCAATACGCATGGCCAATAAGCAGCAGTTCTTGGTGGTTAGGCAAATAGACTCCCACTTAGATTGCAAAAAATGAACATGCACATCCAAGGTTGACCCACGCACAGGCACAAAGCATTTTTTTGCCACTGGGGGAGGTTCTCACAGCTTGGGTCCAAACTCTCCTGAGATGGGTCTCATGGTGACAACGGGTCCCAACATCGTGGTGGAGCAGGAGAAAAGCCAATTTAGTTTAAAAGGGTAAACCATTCTTTGCCTTAAAGGGATAGAACAAATGCTAGACCATTCATTGGGTACGGTGCCGTACCTTGTTTTCAATCTTGTTTGAAAGGCCGTGAGGCCATGAGGTTTGCTTTCATGGTAGAATTTAAAAATGCAAACCATGATATCTTGGGGTATGACCCGATGCATTCCCCTTGTTTTTGCATCTGCATCTAAATTGTTTGATGTTGCCAAAAATACTGATGAACTTTTGATAAATGTCAATCAATGGTTTGTGACCCATATACATCCGTATGCAAGTGGTGCTTATCCTGCTGGCAAACATGGTTCCCTTACCTGCAAGTACCAGGTACTTAAAAGCCCACACCCCGATGCCCGAAGGAAGTCATCCAGCAAGCGTTAAGGCATGCCTTTGATCGTTTAAAGCTTTAGGAATGCTTTTGCCCTTCGCCATGGCCGCAAAACATCAAAAGAAAAGACACATGTTCAAACAACATTCTGTTCATGTTCCTTCTGCAAGTTCCTCAAGTCCTAGAGCTAATAATATGTCCCGTGGGGTCTCTCCCAGTTTGTGCTTTTTGCCTCCTCTCTACTTCCTCGGCCCAGGTGCTCCACCCGCCATCCTCTACCAATCAGTCGGACTTCTCAAACTTATCCATCTCCAAGCTGTCATTGTCCTCTTCCAACAAAGAGCTTTCGGAGGGTTCCTCCTGCAGAAGAAACTCTGGTCCAACCGGGAAGTCAGGATGTTGGTATGATTGATGTCTAGACATGTGTTTTCCAATGAGGGGAACTTGGGAAGCAACACTTTGAGATAGCTGCTCCTAAGAAAATCCTATATTTCTGCTACTTTTTCCTTCAGACCCAGTGACGTGGAGAAAAGTGTCCGGGTCAGTTGCCGCCTATTCAATCTTGAGTGCTGGCAACAGACCAGTGCAAGCACTCGCAGGACCAACCCACTTAGAAAGCGGGTCACGACCCAGTAAAAACAAATATTAAAACGGGACAACTTCAACGTGGGGATTTCCTCACCGGGCGTATTCACCAATTTTACCCCCATTGATTGGAGAGAGAGGTTGGAAGGTAGCCGCAGGTAACCAGGCGAAAAACATATAAATGGGGCCTATGGAAAAGCTAGGCGTGGGTATATTCAAGGCTGAGTTGCGGCGCTTAACTTGGTCTCCTTGTTGCTCACATTTTCTCAAAGGAAGAACTAGAAGTGACATGATCCACTGAGTCACTGATCCACTCACCCGGAGGCAACAAAAAGCCTAGCCTCGACATCATCCTGATCCTAGCCACACAACGCCCGCAACACCCCCAAACCTGCACCCACCCATGAAAATCACACCCACCTCTACCCTCAACCTCAGCCCAAGCAGTAAAAATTGGCAGGCAGAACCAGCTCACATTACATTGGCGAAGAGCTCGAAGTTGAAGTTGACGCGATTCCCTCGACTAAGTGGTGGTGCAGGTTGCAGTAAGTTAGTTTCAGCATGGTTTGGTTGGTCCGGTAATCAAAAAATACATTTACAATCAAAAAAACATTTGTTCACAAGAAAAAAGAAATAAAGATAAATGAAAAGAAAAAAGAAATAATCAGACATACATATACACATGACTTTACTCAAATGATTTTACTTCATTTCTATTTAATCTGTTCAGGCTGTGGCCTATCAAAACTGACTTTGTTTTGGCAACGCTGGCCACGCGCAAACAGTCTCAGATTTTTCCACAGCACATTGCACCAGAAACACCCTTGCAGCACGTTTATGATTTCTTTTTTGGAGCAGAAGGACATGTTTTCTTATATATTTTTTGCATTTTCTTGTCAAAAAAGAAAAGGAAAACACAGAAAAAACAACTTTGATCTCACGAAATATTTTCTCATGTAAAATCATGTAAAACAAAATTCAAGCACAGGTTATCCCACTGTCGCAAAACCCAAGAGTTAAAAGTAAAAAACAAACATAGAAAAAAGACCACACATGCATTTATTTTTCGAATTTAATGTTGTCATTTCTTTTCACTTTTTGTTCTTTGTTTTCATGTCTTTTCATTTCTCTTCACTCATTTCTTTTCACTGTTTGTTCATTGTTTTCATTTCTTTTCTTTTCATTTCTTCTTATTTCTTTTCATTTCCTGCATTTTCCTTCTCTGGGAAAAACCGTTGCCAATCCAGACCACTTGCATGTCAACCCACTACTTAGTTTTGCTGATACATAGTTAGTTGACGGTGCCTGAGCTTTCAATGACTAGCAAGTGCCACCGATACAGCATCATCAAGAATCAAGAGAAACTACATCTCACCAAGCATGTCTTTGATATACAACTAGAAAAAACATCTAGTTGTTTCCACAAAAACGTTTTTGGTCTACAAAAGTATTTTCGCATCTTTTTGCTCAAACATTTTGAAGAGTGCATATTGGACGCCTTTTTTGGCGTATTGTCGCATGTTAAGAAGTTTTCCTTAATGTGGCTTTAAAATTAGTTACAAGCTAAGCCCCAACATTTGAGGCCACATAAACGTTTTGAGGAAATATGCTTTTGCATTGTTTTTCAAGCCTATACACATTGGAACTGTTCTGTCATATTGCCTCGTAGCTCGCGCGCATAAAAAAAAAACCTCCGCGCCATGTTGCGAAAAAATGCGCAAACACTTGACGTTAGAGCATGTTGAAATTCATCGTCACATTTTGGAAAGGCCTCAGTTTGAAATTCATCGTTTTATTTCACACTTACAGCTGACGTTAAGACATGGAATCATCATTGAACCATCCATTCTATTAGAAGAGGCTTATGAGGTCCCTGCTCTGTGAAACGGACCTGCTCTCGGCTCTCAGTTATTTTCGAAATCGAGGTAGCTGTGCCTTCGAGAAAAAAAAAGGAACGTCCATTTTGTAATAATTGCGCTGGGTGGAAGACAAGACCTTCAACAGTGGTGGTTCGTACATATCTACCAGTAGTACCGCAAAAGGTGGTGGCGGAAGTTTCAGAGATAGGACGCTATAGGAGAGGTGAGTTGTTGTGATGCATGGATGGCAGAGCAAATCCACTGATGGACCGAAAGGTGGTTGGAGTGGTGTTTTTTGGAGTGGTTGCAATGGTTGCAGCCACAACTGCTGGATGTAGTGTGGTGTAGTGCAGCTGTAGTTGTAGTTGTAGCGTAGTGGAGTTGTAGTTGTGTGTGTAATGTGATCAGTGTAGCGTAGTTGCAGTTGTAGTTGCGGTCTCGTGCAATGCGTGTAGTGTAATGTGACGTAGTGTAGTGTGCTGTAGTGTTGTGTGCTGTAGAGTAGTCTAGTGTGCTGTAGAGTAGTCTAGTGTATTGTAGTATTGTAGTATGGTGTAGTGTAGTGTAAAGTAGTGTAGTTGCAGTTGTAGCTGTAGTTGTAGTTAGTGTGGTGTAGCGTAGTGTAGTGTAGTGTAATTTGTGTAGTGAAGCGTAATGTAGTTTTGTAGTTGTAGGTGAAGCTGTAGTTGTAGTTGTGTTTAGTGTAGTGTAGGGTGATTAGTGTAGCTTAGTGTTGTGTAATGTAGTGTGGCGTAGTTGTAGCTGTAGTCTAGTGTAGTGTAGTGTAGTGTAATGTAATGTAATTAGTGTAGTGTAGTGTACTGTAATGTAGTTGTAGTTGTAGTTGTACCTGTAGCTGTAGTAGTAACAGTAGTTGTAGTTGTAGTTGTAGTTGTAGTGTAATTAGCGTAGTGAACTGTAATTAGCGTAGTGTTGTGTAATTAGTGTAAATTAGTGTAGTGTAGTGTGATTGGTGTAGTGTAGTGTAGTGTAATTTAATTAATGTGGTGTAATATAATTAGTGTACTGTAGCGTAGTGTATTTGTTTCTGCATTTGTATAGTGGTAGTGTCGCGTGGTTGTGGTCGGAGTTGCAGTTGTAGTTGTCTATCTATCTTTCTATCTTTCTGTCTATCTATCTTTCTGCAAGTTTGAAAACAAAGCTAGGCTGGAGACTTCCTCAAGTTTTGAACGTGGCAAAGTCAAAAACGAAGCAATTCTGCGAGACTTCCTCAATTTTTCAAGTTGACAACATCAAAAACGAAGCAAGTCTGCGAGACTTCCTCCAAAAATGGAAAGTTGAGTGCAGAGCTGACGGCCTGGAAACCAATGCCTTTTGTGTTTTTTCCACCCCTCCTGTCTAAAGTACTCCGCCTGCCACGAAAAAGTGATGCCAGGTCATACAGTACGAAGTGCTGCACCTGTCGCGCAGAATCATCTTGGCAAACCTGAAGATCTGATGCTCCAAGATGCAACCTTTCTCAGGAAATCAGCGCCCGGACCTCGCAACATCTCTGATGAACATGACTCTTGTACTGCGCCTGCCACGGAAAATGCATCCTTGCAGATCCTCTTCAAACGTCCCACGACTGCCAAGGCTTTCGAAATTTCTACAAAACCTTCACGCTTTGCTCACTTTTGACAAGGTGCAGAATCCCTTGCGCCGGCCACGCGAAACGGCATCTGAACATCCAAAAGTGGTCCGGACATGTCGTGCTTTTAACATTTTGACTTGGAAACGTGCTTCGCGCTACAACGGCATACGCCTTTTCAACATCTCACAACTTCCAAAAGTGCTCCGAAGCTGGTGTGTTTTGTAGATTTTGACTTCGAAATGTGCTTCGCGCCACAGTGGCGTCCACTTTTTCGACCTGTCAACTTACAAACGTGCTTCGACCCTGGTGTGCTTTGTACATTTTGACTTGGAAATGTGCTTAGCGCCACAACGGCGTGCACTTTTTAACGACATCTCAACTTCCAAAAGTGCTCCGAACGTGAGGTGTTGTTTTGTGCATTTTGACTTCGAAATGTGCTTTGCGCCACAACCGCGTGCAACTTTTGATCCCTCATCTGGCCAGATGGCTCCGCACCTGCCGCTTTAGCGAGCCTACTTTTCGACCCTCCGAAGCCACAAACCATTGGAAAAAACATGGTGGTTCGCGGCTTGTCTACCTTTGCATCTTCTTTCTTCTGACTCTTTCCCTTCTCTGATCTTGTCTCTTCTTCTCTTCTCCTCTCTGACTCTTCCCACCTCTGCTGGCCCATGTGTCCATATTGTCGGAAGTTTGAGTTCTAAACTTCCTTCGATAAAACGTGTTTGTCTCAAACTTTGGACTTTGCGATGGTCCGAACACTTGACCTTTCTTTCTTATAGCAAGAAGGCGCCTGCTGTGGACGGCACCGTTTGGGGGGATTTGGAACCATACGCGGGTGGACCACTGAGGTTTGCCGGTGGCGACATGGTGTGACGACGGGTACCATCAATAGGCATGCAACACCGGCCAGACATTTAATCCAAACAAGCCAGAACAAGTTGTTTTCATTGGTTTCCAAACATCTCCAACAGCAGGAAAACAGATTGTGCGGGCCCAAAATGTCACGCACTGTCACACTATTTAGTTTGTTTGTGTTAACTGTACTCATATCATATGTTTTTTCATTGTGTTTATATTGAAACCATGTCCATCTGGTGAAACCATCTCCCAACGTTATACCACAAGGTGCCAAGAAGTTAAAAGGGGAAAGGCAAGAAAGCAAAAGAACATCCAGAAGGAGTGCGCTCCAGTGTGCTTGTAAGTTGCCGGCCTCTTCTCTGGGACCTGCGGAAATGGTTACCAATTGGTCAATATTTGATAAACTTTAAAGATGTCGGTGGATTTGCAACTTGTTTTTCAGATCCCATCATGTTGCTTCATGCTTGGCCCTTTTTGTGAGGCCAGCCAGAACATGGTGAATCTTAGATACCTGTCAAAAAATCAAGTGTTTAGCTGGCTAGTACATATTACAACTGATAGCAAAAGATTAAAGTAATTACTAAAATATCTAACCAAGGTTGACCCGGAGAAGAGTCAGCACTGTCCACCGTTGATGCGGGATCAGGCACTTGAGTACAGTTGAATCATGCTTACTTAATTCATGTTCCGTTTCTTGTGATGAAACTGATCCGTTTGCGATCATTTTCGGTGAAAAAAGCCGACCGCTTTTGGCCTTCTCCATCCGGCAATCCACATTTCGGATCAAGCCATGGCGAAATGCCCTGAACCAGGGGCATTTTCTACTTTGTGAAACTAGAGATTTATGAAAAGGGCACGGTCTTTCCATTATGTAAGGTCACGAGGAGTGTCCGTTCCATAGAGTTCCAATCAACGGGGATCCAGTTACTAGGTGGGGTGATCACCCAAGTAGTGTATAAGCCCGCAGACTAGTTAGCACCAGAACATACTTGGCTTTGCTTAAGGGGCCAGACACAGCGGAAAAACACACACACTAGACAAGAATGGATCATTATATGATCCGGCAGGAACTGAATCCTGAAACATGCAAATCTGATCCTGAATAGTTTCCACGTCCACGATCTTCAGCAAAATATTCCAAATAC
>Ga0126342_10021979_pt1 | contig 10583 bp, 8 predicted proteins | sample Cyp1metagenome_FD_92528 | JGI IMG/M metagenome (GOLD analysis project Ga0126342, IMG submission 92528) | Coral microbial communities from Lord Howe Island, Old Settlement Bay, Australia - Cyphastrea 1 metagenome | ecosystem: Host-associated > Invertebrates > Cnidaria > Coral ...
CATCCCCTGCATGGTAGCCACTAAAACTCAGGCCCTAGACTGAGGGCAGACGAAACGACACAGGCCCAGGAAAACCCGCTAGGCCGACGCTGCTGGGGGGTTCAGGTGGCCGGTGACCACTAGTATCTACCCGTTATATGTTCCCTCCTGGCACCACCTCCTGAAATAAGAAATGAAAAATGTATGACGGTTCATGGTGAGTAAAGCGAAAACATGAAAATTTAGTTAGAACATATGATGTGTACTTTGGAATCTTTCTATGTAGAATATCAGTTGTTCTTATTGATCTATATTGTTCTGAGAAATGTCACGTTTATGGTGGGTAAATAGGAAAAAGCTGCTTGCGTAACAATTGAAACATTAAAATGTGCAAATATATTTAATAGCTCGATATTTTCAACAAATGATTTCTATCTATACATTCTGACCACACTGGGTTTTTAAAACATTCAGTGGTTCTCTGCACGATATTGCAATGAAATATAAAATATATTTTTCCAATATTTTTTTGGGAGAGCACAGGGGGGTACGCAAGAAATCTATGAACAATTCCGCAGCTCTGAAAGCCAGACAATTCCCAATAAAAACTACCAGCAAGAGCTGTGGACTATCCTCTCTTAGTTGTGCCCTAATCATATAGCAGTTTTGCCAGATTCTGCTTTTCAACAGGCTCTTTCCCGCTGACCACTGACTGTCCTTGGAGCTGGGGCAATCTCGCTTCTTCTCCTTCTCAAATATTTTTCATGGGTTTCTAGCGGACCCGCCCACGAGCCCCCCCCAACCCAACAAACAAGGATTTCAGCCAAAAAGAAATAACACAGGAATAAATTTGAACCCGTTAAGGCTGAAATAAGGCTTATTCCTGTACCATTCTCTTCCATGCCCAAACCTGTTGTGGATGTGATTTTTCCCGCAGGTTCTTGCATTATTCCTGTGTTATTCCTGTGCTATTTTTTGGGGGTTAACTTTCCCAATATTTTTTGAAAACAGTTTCAAACTCAAATTGCTGTAGAGATGTCGTTTAATAGTTCACATGAGTCTGTAACAAGATATCCTTTGAAAGGGGTCCTCGGGGTGAAAGGGGTCCTGGGCTGCGCGCGCGGCGTTCGCGTGTGCGCGCTGTGCGCGCGCAGCTCAAGACCCCATTCACCCCGAGGACCCGACTGGGTCCACTAATAGCAGAACAGAATGGGGAAATGAAATGATGATTCCATGGATTTATATAATGGGTGTTCCTGTCCCATATCCCATGTTCCTGCCCCCCCGGGAAAAACATGTAATTCAAATTTCAACTCTCAGAATAATTATGATGGATTTTGTTTAATCTGCACAATTTGTATGAATCTTTATATTAGATATCAAATGAACTTAATAAACTATTAGGATCTATTAGGCATCTAAAAAGCATTCACCAAAAAGCTGATCCCCACAATTTTGTATATGTAAAATTTTATTAGGTTTCTGAAAAGCCACCACATCATTTTTAGCAATCATTATTAGCACCCTACTAAGTTTTCATACACAAATTGGACCCCGGCAATCTTGTATAAAACCTTACTAGGCATCTATTAATGCAAAAATTCCTTATTAGCACCCTAATACAATTTCATACAAAAATCGCACCCGACCAATTCGGTATAAAATCTGATTATATATATATATATATAGGAATCTAAAAAGGCAAATAATCCTTATTCACACACTAAAAAGATTTTATACCAAAAATAAAATATTAGCATGCTAATAAAGCAACTTTTCATTATTAGCATACTAAGAATGATTTATACAAACCACCGAAATCAATCCTTGTTAGGCTACTAACCCATTTTAGTTTGTATCCCTTCAATTTTCTGGATAGTAGCCTAAAAAATCTTATAAGAGACAAATAAATTCATGGATGCAAACCGAATTTCTTATTTACTATCTAAAAATCTTGTCAGGGGGTACGGGGTAGGGTAGTGTAGAAGTTCATGATGAAAGTATCAAGTCAGTGATGCTCGAGTATTCCTGTTGGATCTAAATGGAATGAGTCTGGTGCCTGCTGGATGTACATCGATCATGTCGTTGTAGTGGAAAAAATGCGCAAAGTCATGGCGGAGGAAGAAGAGCACTGCATCCAAAGATGTCCTGATCTTGAGCTCTTTTGAGTAGATTTGAGTAGTAGTATGCAGTGTGCTTGTCACGGATCACCTCTGCGAGTTGAGATGGCAAAGAAGAAAAATAGAGAATGGCCGAATGGCTACGACTTTCCTTTCCCATCCGCCAGAAAGAAGTGGCGAATTACTCTTGGTACTTTACCCCTGTACCCTCTGCCAAGGAGCAGCAAAGAGTCAAAAGGCAAATACCTGGCATTGCCATCTCTCACCGGAATCAAAATACTTACACGCAGACTTTAGCTGACCGTGCAAGACCTTGCCAGGCATGTCCTCCGGTGCTTTTCTTGCACAGGCAGGTGCTGTCAGTGACTTGGCTGTTCCAACACTCAAGGCTGGACTGTGAGCTCTGTTGCGAGCGAGTTGCTCAGCCCCGTGAAAGTAGGGGTAGCCTACCTAGGGGGCCACTCATGTTACCAACACCGCAGCACATTCTTCGTTTGCGTGTGAAATATCTGGGAGTGTGGCCAGACAGTAGAGACTGACCGAGGGTTTTCCACAAAGAAAACGGCAGAAGGGGCCACACCAAGCAAGGAAGAAGTCAAGGCATCCAAGGCATCCGAGGCACAGGGCAATGCGCATCGCCTGAACACTCATCTATGCCCAGCTTCACACAGCAACGATTTCCCAAGCTCACTGGGTAGAGGCCTCGCCCTGCAGTAGCCAGGTATATATGATTGGGCAAGACATGTCCCATGTAAAATTGCCACCTTGAGATGCGTCAAATCACGTCCGTGAATGGCCAAAACTAAATTTTAGTCAAGTCTTTGCTTCCCAGCTTGCACCATTGATCTTCAGGCATCAAGTGGCGCAGCAAATGCTGCCAGCGCAGAGACTATGGAATTGCTCTGCAGCCGCCTCCAACTTTCCAGGAAGGACAGTCGTAGATATTGCTGCCTCCACAAGCCTGCAGGCCAACACGGTTTTGAGCAGCACAATATGAAGGTCTTTGGAGCTGTGCCTGGTTTGTTTGGTGTGATACCGTGATAGCCAGAAGTCGCCAATGAAACCACAGAGTATAGAATGACTTTCAGCGTGGGAGAGGTTCCCTTCACTAAATTGCAACAGACACACGCTGCAATTCATGCAGACCAATGAACCCATCCACAGAACCCCAAAAGCAAAGCATTAGCACACACGGAGCGTGTGAAATCAAATCCACTAATTACTCATGTCGACGGTACGTGCGAGATCATGTGAGAATGAGAAAATCTACAGCAAGTGGCTCTGCTATATCAGAATCACTTCCTCGGGTCCATCGAACAAAGCATCCAAGAAGGCCAAGGCCAAGGCCAAGGTCCATCTTACACGTTTACATGCCTCGACAGCATGCCCCGAACGAAACAAATGCCACCAGAACCTAGAATAGTTTAGAAACATCAAAATCCATGCAGCCTTCTAGAAACTGAGATAGAGTAAGTAGGTTCCAATTGTTTTAATTTGTGCTATCAAGAGCAAACGGAGCTCACCCGCGTTCTCAAGAAGTGGCAGCACATACCAGGGTCCGGGTTACAGTCAGCCCTATGTGTATGCATATATATATATTGATTGATTGGTATATATTTAGGCAGGCATCCCTCCTGAATCTTAGCCAAAACTACAGGGTTCAACATTCCTCACAGGGTACTCAACCCAGGACATCACGGAAAACCTGGCATGCTTCCTAATGAGCTCTGTGCCAACCTAACCTACCCACTCTCCACAATATGCGTGTACCTACATATAATTATATACTCTTCAGTGGCTTTAGAACACTTTCCTTCAACCATGCCAGAGCTGTCAATTGACCTGTTGATAGCTATCACAAGTATGGTATGGCAGATATCTCACTAGCACCTCCCTCAATACCCAGCCACGGCTGAAACGGAACCTCACATAGCGCCAACTCAGCAGTTCGCAGTCCCAGGACCTAAGCTTTAGGAGGCATATCAAACTTGGGTAGATGCCATGGCCTGCGTTACCCCAGATCCATTTCATACACATGGACCGCTCATGGGGAAACCATGCAGGAATGTGGTAGGGACTGGTACGGCATAGTGTGGTGTTCAATGTTGGCACAGGCCGGGGCGCTCTTTTCGAAGGCAGAATCGCCTCCCAGATTTGGCTCTCGTAGTCCCACCATAGAGCTTTGGCGCGGACACCGTTCAAACCTTAATGGGAAAATGAATGCAAATGGTTTCTTCGAAAAAACACATGGTATCAACAGATGTCATTAAAAATTCATGCATTCACAAAGCCTTGCACAACCCCTAATTGAGATCTAATTGAGTCACGACACCGCTTGCCTTGCTCTGACCGAAGATCACAACCTGCAAGTTCAATGGCAATCGGTCGCAGGCACTGCCCACAAGTACAATAATCACCAGGTAATGCACTGCACATCACTTTGTGAGACTTTGCAGTTCCTTCAATATGTCTCAACGATCTTCAACGTCTTCAACACAATTCCGATAGCTATATCCGCCGACCCCTGCCGATAGCAGGGGGAGCGCGTCAGAGAAGAGGGGAACACAGGGCAAGCTGCAAGCTGCAAGCGCAAGGAAGCAAGTTGCAAGAGTAAGGGAAAGTAAAGAAAGAGTAGCGTGCAAGACAGAAGCAGCAGTAGCAAAGGGAAAACAGCAAGAGTAAGGGAAAGATAGCAAGTCGCAAAAGGCACAGGCAGGGGAAAACAGCAAGAGTAAGGGAAAGATAGCAAGTAGCAAAAGGCACAGGCAGGCAGAAAGCAAGAAGTAAGGGAAAGCAAAGAAAGAGGCGCACAGGGAAAACAGCAAGCTGCAAGAGCAAGCAAGCCAGTTGCAAGAGTAAGGGAAAGATAGCAGGCACGAAGAAAGCAAGAAGGCAAAAGGCAACAGGCAGGAGGAAAGCAAGAAGCAAGAAGGCAGAAGACAAGACGGACAAGCAAGCAAGTTGCGAGAGGAAGGAAAAGCAAAGAAAAAATGGCAAAGGGGAAACCGAAAGGCAGGAAGAAAGCAAGAAGGCAAAAGACAACAGGCAGGAGGAAAGCAAGAAGGCAGAAGACGAGACGGACAAGCAGGCAAGATGCAAGAGGTCCTTTGCCTTTGACCGTAGCTGTGCAGGACGAAAGCCAGCTGCAAGAGGACGCGAGCAAGTTGGCAGCTGGCAGTGCAGGAAGGCAAGTTTTAGCCCTGCGGGACGGTCCTTTGACCGGAGCTGTGCAAGACGAAAGGCAGCTGCAAGAGGACGCAAGCAAGTTGGAAGCTGGCAGTGTAGGAAGGCAAGCAAATTGAAGGTTTGAAGCTAGTTTCTAGGCAGTTCAGAAAGGAACGTTTGGCACAATGGGCTGCCGGCCGCGGGCCCGATCCGTTCAGTGCCAGCGTGTTTTAGCCCTGCGGGACGGTCCTTTGACCGGAGCTGTGCCGGACGAAAGCCAGCTGCAAGAGGACGCAAGCAAGTTGGAAGCTAGCAGTGCAGGAAGGCAAGCAATTTGAAGGTTTGAAGCTAGTTTCTAGGCAGTTCAGAAAGCAACGTTTGGCACTATGGGCTGCCGGCCGCGGGTCCGATCCGTCCTTGATGGGCCAACATAGTTGGGCCCCTGGCCGGCTGTCGCGCGTAAGCGCTTAAATCCGGTCAGGGGCCCGCCGGGCCCGGTGCTGGCCGTGTCCTTGCCGTAGGCTTTCTCTCCTCTCCGAAGGGGACAGGGGCTGCGCCCCCTGCCGCCGACCACCGGGTACTTCCAAAAACCCGTGTTTTACGGTGTTTTTTGCTGCTCCCATTTTTTCCCAGTTTTCGGCTCTTGTGGCTCAAGATGGGCCAACATGGGCCAACATAGGCCTCAAGATGGGCCCACATAACCTCAAGAGGGGCAACATAGCCCCCAAGATGGGCCAACATAGCCCCAAGATTTGCCAACATAGCCCCAAGATGGGCCCACATTGCCCTCAAGACAGGCCAACGTAACCCCAAGATGGGCCAACATAGCCCCAAGATAGGCCGCCGACCATCAAAAAGTCCTGCGGTTTACAGTGTTTTTTGCTGCTCTTTATAGCCCCAAGCTGGGCCAACATAGCCCCAAGCTGGGCCCACATTGCCCGCAAGATAGGCCAACATAGCCACAAGATGGGCCAACATAGTTGGGCCCCTGGCCGGCTGTCGCGCGTAAGCGCTTAAATCCGGCCAGGGACCCGCCGGGCCCGGGGCTGGCCGTGTCCTTGCCGTAGGCGTTCTCTCCTGACCACCAGGGGGGAACCCCATGTCGCCAAAAAACCCTGCGTTTTATTGCGTTTTTTCACCCCCATGTTTCATTTTTTCGGAATTTGTGGCTGAAGATGGGTCAACATGGGCCAACATAGGCCTCAAGATGGGCCAACATAGCCTCAAGATGGGGCAACATAGCCCCCAAGATTGGCCAACATAGCCCCAAGATGGGCCCACATTGCCCTCAAGATAGGCCAACATAGCCCCAAGATGGGCCAACATAGCCCCAAGATAGGCCGCCGACCATCAAAATATCATGCGTTTTACAGTGTTTTTTTGCTCTTCCCATTTTTCGGATCTTTTGGCTCAACATGGGTCAACACTTGGAGGATCATGCCCCTTACAAAGGTTTAGGCAGTGATCTATGCGCATCTATGGTAGCTTAGTAAGGCCTCTAAGCTATGATGCATGTACATCTATCATGCCTAAGCTTCGCTATGCACTTACTAAGCGCGGAACATCACTTATAAACTTTATAAACGCTTAGAAAAAATAAAGCACGTAGCTATGACGAACAGATGCTCTTAACTTTAAGTTGCCTAAGTGGTTAGGTGAGGTTATAGGGCACTTAACCTAAGCATGTCTAAGCACTTAGCTAAGTGCTTATTTAGCCACTTAGCTAAGCTATAGCTAAGCTATAGCTAAGCACTTAGCTAGTTGCAAGCTAAGTGCTTAGCTAAGTGGCCTAAGTGCATCATAAGTGACCTCCAAAATTGACCATTTCGTCTTTGTTTTAACTAAGGGAACCTTCAATTTCAAACATGGAATGGGAGGGGTCCATGGTTTCATGAAGTCCATGGTGGTCATTCAAAGGGTTTCAAGATTTCTTTTTGATTCGTTCTATATATAATGCAACATGTGTGACACGCGCTTTTCAACTTGCAACTGTGTTTTTGCAGGTCGGAAGTTTGGAAATCAAACAGGTTTGGAATCATTTTTTTGTGATGACACCAGAAAACAAAGAGACACGTAAAGACACCATCTAGTTTCTGGAAACTGAAGATTGAAAACTTCATGCTGTATACTTCGTGGATTCACGTCATTATGAAACAATTACGGTTGTATCAGTTTGGTTTTTGAAACCTTGCCACGTTTGACATATGTGGGAACAATGATTTTTTGGGCATTGGATATGAACGACCTCGCTCTGTTGTGGACTATGGTGGCTGCTGCCAGCTGAGAACAGGTGCGCCCCCACCCCCTTGCTCTGCATCCATGACCGCTTTTAGTTGGAAATGAAAGGAGGAACTGTCTCGCATGAAACAGTGCACTTTTTCTGCAATTTCCATTGTCGGTTTATTCAGCGGTTTTTCTTGTGATGTTTTTTCATTTCTATATATAGCATGTTGCCATGAACAAAACCAAGTGCAGGTTGTCAAACACATCATGCGCATACCGTTTTTGATTTGTATGCCACTTGGATTTGCACGTCCTGAGCCATTTTGCCTGCACGCCCTTAATTTTGAGGCAGTGTTTCGTGCACGCCTTGCAGGGTTCATTTTCGAACTCGCACTATGCCGTTGGGCCAAGATGTTCGCGAGAAGGTGGCTGGTTTCATCAAGCAGGCTGAGAGCGGGGGGGCATGTAGCTGCTATCTCCAACTTGTTTACGTACCTGAAGTCTTGCAATTTGATGTACACCCAGAGAGTGATCCCACCTTTGGTGCACATTCACCCTGACAATCGGGATGGATTAGGTTGCTACCCCACAGAGGTCCACGGACTTTTGACTGACATTGGCAGTAGTGGATGGTCATGGTCAGAAGTGAAAGCTGTAGCAACCGAAGTCCCACAGACAGATACCAAAGTGGAAGAATTCAATAGGAAGTTGGTCTTGCGTTCCCAGAACATGCTTCCAACAGTGAAGTTTGCTAGTCTCAGTGCCAGGCTCAGTGCCACCCACACGAACTTGGTGCTGCGTTTGTTCCAAGCAGGCTGCAAGCACAGTGATGAAAGATTCTGCACGTCAGGACACTTGTCCATGGAAAAGTTGAAGAAACATGATCCAATCTACCATGATGCTGTGACTCATGGTCTATACTGGGACATTGTCTCGTCAGAAGTTTTGGATGCATTTCCAGAGCTTGCTTCTCTCATCCAGCTCACGGCAAACACATCAGGGCAATTGCAAAGAAAAGAAACCGAGCTCCAGCTAGCTAAAAGGATATATGCATGCTGGGAAAAAAGTCCAAGGCCATTTCCATTGTAAAGTTCGAAGATGTGAAAGCCGATCTCATGAGGAGCAAGCCTGCGTGCCAGGAATCATTGGCCAATCTCTTCCGTTTTGTCATGCAGTATGGTGGGGGTCAAGGCTGCAGTTTTTTGAATGAGACCATTGAAGTGAGTTCAACATGTCCACCAAAGACCTTGGGCAATGAATTTTGGTCTGCAATCTTGACGCATGGGCGATTTTTGGTTTCACTTCAATCATTTGTTTCTTGAGAACTTTGTTTGTTGTCATCAGGTATATATATATATATACAATTTGATGAAAAATATGAACATAATTTTCCTGGGTTTGATTTTCATTGCAACAATAAAAAAACCGAGGACAGTCGCCACCATTTCTTCGAACCCGGCATGTGTACATTCAGTATGCGATGCACGAGGGGTCCATTTCCCCGGGTGAGATCAAGAAAATGTTCTCTTCCCAGCTGGATCGGGTCAAAGTGACTGAGGAAATCTTTGTCAAGTTGAGGAATTGCATCGCTTCCAATCCCAGCATCAAGGATTGGCAGCATGTGCATCAGTTTGAGCGTGATGCAATCAAAGTTCTCCTCCAACAGAACCCCAGTGAGTCTTTGCAGAGCCAGGCATGTGCGCTTGTTGACAAGATGCAGGACTTATCCGGAGTAAAGTTGACCAGTGAATTTGAGTCTTTGCAGAGCCAGGCATGTGCGCTTGTTGACAAGATGCAGGACTTATCCGGAGTAAAGTTGACCAGTGAATTTGACTCCTACCGTTTGCAGTCAGCCGATGCCCCCTCTAGTTCATCCACGGGCAAAACACCAGGGGATGGTATGGTGACCCTCAGTTGCAATGAACGTGTATTTTATTTTTCAAACCATTCAACAAAAAACATTGGCACTTTCATTTTTTACTCCTGGTGCCTGCGCAAACTATGATAAGGATGCGCGAATATGATCAAAGTGGAAGTTTGGTGAACACACAGGATCTCCTGAAAGAACATGGTTTCGAACTCGGTTGCCATGTGTCACGGAAGGATGGAATTCTAGCAAAAATCCAAGCTTTTGAGGATGGCACCTCCATGGTTGTCCTAGCTATAGAGGATGCCAAAGGTGGCAGGGTTGTGAAGGTGGACGCCGCTAGCTTTTTGAAAGGCCAGTGGGCAAAGTACCAGCCCAAGGCCTTGCCACAGTACAGGGGAACTGGTGGGAGCCAAGTTGCTTCGAGCACAAAGACTCCATAGTCTCGTACGTGAAGGGGAAGATTGCACAGGAGCTGAGACAAGCTACCATATGTAGCTGCAAGCCATCAGGGCTTCTTATACGCTGCAAGCCAGGGAAAGGAGTCATTGCCGCACTGATGCCGGCAAGGGAGGTGATGGGGCAGTTCTGGTGACCACAGTGGGTGGCATGGAGTTCTACCTGCGCCAGAGCACTGGCATCACTGTGCCATTCTGGCACGTGGCTTCGGTTGCCGATGCAGCCATGGCCAACATGGAGATTGTGCCTGCCAATAACAAAGATGGATTGCTCGAGGGCATCAAGATTCCCTATATGCGGAACATTGCACCTTTGGAGCCCGACACCGAGCTGTTGATCTACAAAGAGGCCAGCAAGACGCGCGTCAGCGCTGAATCCTTGGACAAGCTGATCCCAGCGAAGAGACTTCGCGGCAAGGAAAATTTGAGCTAGGTGAAGAGTATCTATGGCTCCGGACTTGTTGGCATGTGGTGGACAGGTAAAAGAAAACAAGCAAGCCAAGCCCTGCTAGCATTTTTGCAACCTGCTCTCGAACATGCATGATTTTTGCCAATTTGAATGATCTGAACAACAGCATTTCGGTTTCAAAACGTTCAGTTTGCATGGCTTTTGCTCGCTCCTTGCAGTCAGTTTTCCATTGCATTCAACTTCCATAGCATTTTGTAGGCTTCAAAACATTCAGTTTTGCAGGGCTTTAGCTCGCTATTGGCAGGGCCTTTGCCCGCCTGCATCATGGAGCTGCTGCAAGTCCAGCAGATCACTGTGGAGAA
>Ga0126342_10021980_pt1 | contig 10583 bp, 9 predicted proteins | sample Cyp1metagenome_FD_92528 | JGI IMG/M metagenome (GOLD analysis project Ga0126342, IMG submission 92528) | Coral microbial communities from Lord Howe Island, Old Settlement Bay, Australia - Cyphastrea 1 metagenome | ecosystem: Host-associated > Invertebrates > Cnidaria > Coral ...
AGCACAACTTCCCTCTCGAGCTCCACCACGTCCACTTCAGTCACGAGCACAGGCCTCACATCTCCTGACTAAACTCCGTGTTGCTCCTTGTTACTCCTTGTTACGCCTTGTTGCGTTTGGGTCTCCTTTGCCCTTGGCTTCCTGGGTTTTGCAATGCTGATGTTGGCGGAACTCTTATCAAAATTACAACTCGCCGCAGGAGACTTTGTGCCCATTGATGGAGGTATTGATCGGGCTTGTCGAGGAGCTTCCTCGGGCGACAACAATCCTATCTACTACGTGATCCAAAATGGTATTTCCGACTTGGACGGCTGCAAGGCCATTTGCGTTATTGATGCCCTGTGCCAAGGCGAGTCTCCTGCACAGAGGAGCTTCGTGTACAAAGATGAACGCAGTACTCTTAAATACTTTTGGATTTCAGTCATTATAAGTTATGAGCTCTGAAAAAGTGTAAAATGTGAAGCCTTGTGAATAAGTAGACTATAGTAGACTACATTTGCAAACGATTGCGCACATATCCGACATATCTCCGATTCTTGTCACAAACTGCTGGGTAGGCATCGAATACAGCACCGGGAGGTGTGAATTGTGGGTCAGACCCGGTGGCATCGAAGCAACGGCTGCAGTGCAGGGGTTCATTTGCTTGCGGTACACAGGTGCACCAACCACCACTCCGTCCCCGTGGTCCTTTGTACCTGTGGATGGCGGCGTGAATCGTGTTTGTCGAGGGCGCTCACCAGACGACAACCTCCCCAGCCACTACACAGTTGCAGCGTCAAGTGGAATGAGCCCAACTCTTAGAGACAATCCGATTCCAAGCCCTAGCTATTTCTGTATCATCCTTTATCATTCCTTACCTATCATCCTTCATCCGTCAGAACCATTCTTGAATGAGCACATATCATCACATATCCTGATATTATGGTTTGTACCAGTCACAGCAAGCTGCAGTACAGGATGAGAACCCACCAGATGAGAGCAGTCAAGAGTGCAGAACTTGAGTGGGCACATGTTTACCACAAGAAAACAAACACTAAAAAATATTAAAAACATAAACATGTGTGAGGCTTAAAAATATATAAACATATAAGATGTGAAGAAACATGTGAATTTTTGAAGCAGTTTGAGCCGAGGTTTGAATCAATGCAAAGCAGAATGTGCAGCATTGGCAGGATGCCGTGGCATTGAACACAACCAGGGTGGCCGCTGTGAACTTTGGGTGCACAGCATTGGAGCAACCAGGCAGGGTGGGTCGATGGCCAAAGGCATTTCACGCCGAACTTTGAGTTCCTGATGGTTCCTGATGGTTCCTGGAGGATCCTGGAGGTATTGTTTCCAGATGTTTCCAGCTAAAATTTATCTAATTTGGATCATGATTCACGATCGAACTTTCATGGGGGGAACAAGCAAGCTATAGCAAGCTCTTTGCAGATGATCCTGTTGTGCCTTTGAAAGATCATCTGGACACAGAGAGAGCAAGAGAAGGAGAGAAGAGACACACAAGAAATGCGGTACATGAAGCTGAGATAGAGATTGAATCAGATCAATAGCATGATTACGTTGGAATCTGCCGGCGAGTCACAGTTTGCCTTGGGTTTGAGGTCCTTAAGTGGATACATTTGCCTGCGCTTTGATGCCTAATTGCTGCACTTGCTGCAGCAGCTGTGCCCCAGACCCGGGCTATAACTTTTGGCATCCTATGAACTTAGTGGAACTGATTGAATTGATTCAATTGGCCAGACCATGAGCTCAATGACCTTGGCATATTGCCTTCATATGTATGATAGAGTCGATAGAGTGGTGAAGTACTTGTCTCGTCTTGGCACCAAGCCACGCCAATGTCAAGTGTACAGTGGGCGTGGCTGGGGTCTCATGAGCCAGGCACTCGTAATGAATGCAAACCTGGAATCTTTTGAGCATCGTGCTACGTCAAATCCACTGGTCGACGCATCGATGCTGCCACGAGATGCTACCGTGTACAGGGTGGTAACATGCTACCGCAATGCTGCGTGGTCAGAAGGCGCTGTCTAAATTAGACGCAATTCTTTCTGGACCTTTCGCGCGAAACTCAGCTGGATCGACTTGGAGGAGATAAGCCCGAGATAAGTAATATTAAGTTAAGACATTTGTATACATTGATGCTTATTGCTTTATTATGTTGATTCCTGTTACTTACTGTTGGTTAAGTTATATATAGACTCTTAATTATCTCAATTTGCATGACCACCTGACTTCTTCTTTCTCTGATTTCTTTAAATGTTGGCCTCCTAGACTCCTAGGCTTTCAAGCAAGGCCCGTTGGTGGGACGGGATGAAGCATAGAAGGCTTCAGAAGGCCGAATAACGCATGACTGTTAATGATGTTAATGACATTCAATGACTTAATGCGTCTTGATGCCAACTTGATGCAATATGAATATGGTTTCTTGATGTTTCTTGATCGGGAGACTGGCACAGAAAGCATGGACATCCTAGATACATGCAGATACTCAATTTGGGGTCAAGTCCAGACAGCAAATCTCGGGCCACTAAAGATGGAAAGAGGTCGCCTTCATTGCATCCTTTGCGTATTTTTTTTTGTTGCGCGAAAGGTGTGTACATTGAGAGATTGAGTGCGACTTAGACTTGCATGTGCATTTTTGGACCACGACTTCCGTTAGCTGTGAAACAATGAGCTTCCAAATCTGCAAAGCTGGCCACAATGGATTGGAAAGCCACAAATTGAGCCAGATGTTTTGTGTTGGAAGTATATTGAAATCTGCAGCCAAGCAGTGAAGGCTACACAACCTATGGGTACGCGGGTAGGCAGTGGTTGAAAAAAATCAATACAATCCAAAACCGATTTCGCCTAAAAGGCTGAAATGGGACAGCGTCGGCAATGGCGGCCATTGCCAATTCTCGCTCTTGCCATGGCTGCAGCCTGCCTGCATGTTCAACAAAGCCACAGACATCGAACTGGAAAGTATGGCTACTGAGTTCACAATAGCATACAATAGCCATCAATAGCCCAAGTCTCAAGATTCAAACCTCGAACGCAAGGCTCTGAAACTTGGGCACTTGGCATTTTCAGAGCCCTCCAGGCGCCAGTGACGGCTGCACTTGGGGGATGTTTCTTTGTTTTGTTTTGTTTTGTTTTGACCATTAGATTTTTGGATCATTTTCAAGAAAGAGGCGTGCTCTGATTTCTTCGCTTCCTTCGTTTCGTGCTTCAGGACAGATGCACATGCTGCGCCTTTGCGCAGGCAGCTTGTGCAGGGTTTGGCACAGGCGAGACTTGTGCGTTATCCGGTGATTCAGTGATATACCATAATATACCCTACACGACATAACATTCATTGATGACTTCTGCCGAGGCGTCACACGGCACTAGAAGTACAAGTAGCATCAAGCAATATCAAGGAGCAAGAGTGGTCACGGTGCTCTTCTGTTTTTCTCTCTTGCACAGACATTCTGGAGGTGGGACTTGCTACATTTGATTCAGTCTGGGCGGCTGCCAGAACTTCTGAAGAGAGAACAGCTGCACAAGTGGCCTGTCGATGTGGCTGGCAAATGCTGGCAATAGATGGGAGAACAACGTAGAGCAATAGATGTAGAATACTGAGACAAGATCTGAGAATTTTTCTGCCAAAAAACGATATAAGTGGCGAAGATATTTTTTTGATTAGCGACAGTATCACCTCAATCACTGATTATCCTGTCTTGTCTTCGTCCTTCATTTAAACCTTCGAAGACTTGGCGCAACATGGCCGACCTTGTGGGAGCTCTTCATTCGGTCCCGCGTGGGACCTTGCCCAGCCTGGTTACATGTGCTTAACACATCTTGACTTAAGAAATTTCTTATCAAAATTATTGACACATTTTCTGAACAAAATCCGTAACAAAATTCGAAACAAAATTCGAAACATAATTCTTAACAAAATTCTTAACAAAATTCTTAACAAAATTCTTAACACAATTCTTAACAAACTTCTTAACAAATTTCTTAACAAATCTCTTAATAAATTTCTTAACAAATTTCCAACTTTCTTAACACATTTCTTAACAAATTTCTTGACAAATTTCTGAACAAAATTCGAAACAAAATTCGAAACGAAATTCGAAACAAAATTCTTAACAAAATTCTTAACACAATTCTTAGCAAAGTTCTTAACAAAATTCTTAACAAAATTCTTAACAAAATTCTTAACAAATGTCTTAACAAATCTCTTAATAAATTTCGTAACAAATTTCCAAATTTCTTAACAACGTTCTTAACAAATCTATATATATATCTTGAGAATTCTTGAGATTTATTGACATGTGCTGAACTCAGGTCTTCCGTGATGCGACACCTGGCGTCGTCTCAGTGTGCTGTGGCCAAGTAAATATGTTTTCAATATGCTCTTCAAATGTCACACTTTTCATCACTTTTCAAGTCGCGTTTGCGATCTCTCTTGTGTCCATGATGTCCATGATGTCCATGTGTGAGCTTTTTTGTGACTTGTTTTGCCCTCCCGGATCCTCCCGGCTTTGCAAGTTGTACAATTTGTCCAATGCTGTGCACTTTTGCTTGCTCTGCGACATGTCGTCTCAGGTCCCGTGGACTTCGTCCGGGTGAAAGACGTCGAAATGGGGAAGATGGCTTACCGCCTTCATTGGGAAGTGGTTTTGACGCTCTACAGCATGCTACAGCACTTTTTGACCGGGGCCTCGTTGGTTCGGGCTGGCTCAAGATTCTGAATGTTCTTGCAACAGGAAAGGCAATCGTTTTGTCACAGTTCCAACTTTGGGATGATTGCAGGTCGGTAGGAGGTACACAAGGTACCACAAGGTAAGGATATCAATGACGTGAGGCGTGGCTGCCATATTCAACAGTTCAATCATTTTTGCAGGAAGGCCACCAAAATTCCTATCCCTTTTCCAATCAGACCCGTGATCCCGGAAATCGTTCGTGAATCCAGAAATCGTTTCCAATGCATGAAAGAGCTTGCAAAACATTGTGTCGGAATATGTCGGACATGTTGATCTCTGTCTCTTTCGGTTTCACAGAGCTTCACGTTACGACCGTTACGCACCTAACTTTCTGAAACAGATTGTCACCTTGCAGTGTACCGCCCAAGGTTTGGGACCAAATGCATGTGGTGACGAGTCTTGGCGGCGCACGATGTGTGACGGCGTGTGTTTCTTTTGGACTGTGAGAGTCAGTACTGCCGGCTGCCTGTGTTGATCCATGTTGATCCTCGTTCCTTGTTTCAGTATGTTTCAGTCTTTGGTGGCCATTTGTGACTAATTATGTATGGTGCACAGGAACTATCACGTTGTCAGAGATATTGGGCCGCAAGATTTGCAGATCGTTTTCTTGGACACTACTTTTGGATCTGGTGGGGGCTCTGGCTCCGATGACTTTCCCAAGCGAGAAGTACTCAAGGGAGAGCTGATTGGATCCGATCCCTTCACTGATACTGCCGTCATCAGAATTATATCGCGAAGCACAAACCGGTTGGTGCCGATGCATCCTCTGCCAATTGGAGAATCAGCAACGCTTGAAGTAGGACAACTTGCCGCAGATTGCTTTGCTTGTTCATTTGGAAGATGATAGCGAAGCTCATAGCTTGTGAACTTGGGTTGGCAGGACAGAGCGTGTATGCTATCGGAAATCCTTTCGGTCTCGATCATAGCATGACCCTCTATTGAAATGAGATAACCATAGATGACCTACGACATCCTGTGACATTGAGATGCTATGACCACCTTTTGCAACTAGAGAGAGAGAGAGAGAAACATGAAACAACTGCACGAGACAAGCATGGCTTCAAGGTGAGAGAGCAGATTTATGATTTAAGTTTAAGCCGTTTAAGCGTTCCAAACATGCTGAAACCATGGCAACAAATGCTGAGGAGCAAGGGCATCATCTCGGGAAAGTCTCGAACTTTGGATATTGGCGAGAGGTGTGAGAGATGCTGCGACATGGTGTCACGGGGCGGAGTTCTGAGATGGAATACGTCTCCACCAGCTCTCGCAGGGGTTTGAAGGGTCTTGCTGTTTAGCAGACATAGCAGACACGGATGCCTTGCCAGGAACGTGTGTGGCCTGTCGCCCAACTTTTTTTTCTTCCAGACTTGATCTTGGCAGGCCGATTCAAGGGTGCATCCAAACTGATGCTTCAATCAATCCAGGAGCACTGCAGTTCGTTGGCGGTGCTTGTGCCACGGGAATCGCACACTACCGCTTTGAAGTCACATGAAAAGACATGAAGATACTGGAAGTTAATTATGTTAATTGAGGCGGCATGAGGCGGCTGCGCTGGCTATGCTTCATTATGTTTCTACATTTCTTAGGGTATGACGGTATGACATTTTTGCAGGAAATTCTGGTGGTCCGCTTCTTGATGCAGCTGGCCGAGTCATCGGTGTCAATACAGCTGCGTCCTCAGTGTTGAGACATGTTGAGACTTAGAACACCCAAACGAGAACATCTACAACACCAAAAGGATCCAAAAGGGCTGCATAACTTTCCATCCATGCCATGACCGGAGGACGAAATTCCAGCAAATTTGGCAAGTCTTCAAGTCATACAGACCAATGTCAAGTGACACCGATAATTGAAGAATGTCAGTCCAGTACATGTTGTGACTTGACTGATTACAAGTGTCATTTGACATTATGGATACACATTGATTGAACATGATTGAAGCATTCTAGTGCCAACCCGCGGTAATTGATCTTGATGGCTTTCACCGCGTGTCTAGAACAATTCGGGCCAGCATTAAATTCTAAAGCCCTGCAAAAAATGTGACAAGACCAAGACATTGTATGTTTCAAATGTTTCATGTTTGTCCGAAGACGAGGGGAGAATCGACTGGAACTTAGGCGATCCTCACAGCGAGTGGCACATCTGCAGGTGTTGGCCTTGCCATTCCAGTGTCTCAGTCCAACATGATCCAACATGACTTTTGGATACTTTTGGAATCTTTTTGAAGCAGATGTCTCACTGCTTGTTTTGTGCTGCATTCGGTTTTGTTCCTGGTGCCTCCGCCATAGCTGGTTTTAGGTTGACACGGTGAAGAAGAATGTGGAGCTGATTCTTAAGCAGGGCTTCGTGTCCAGGGGCTTTTTGGGTATCACATTCGTTGCTTGACGAAGTAAAAGGCCAAAAATGACAGATGCAGAGGATGAGAGAACCATGCTGATGATACAAATTCCTTTGGACGCTATATTGTATAAGTTTGTAGAATGTAGAATGGAAGATATAATATATAATATTGTATGAGATTGCATATGGCGTATATGATGCGATGCGTATAGTCATGACACGTCAGGCACAGACGCACACACACACACGTGTATGCAGCTGGATTCCAAAGGAATTAGAGGAGTCAGATGTGCGGATACGACGAGAGACGTACAACCGTGCAATGCATCATGACGTGTAGCTGTAGCTAGGCAGGATTATTTCTACTATTTTCTGTTAACATGCACATCGTATTTGGGGTAGGGCAGAGGGAAGACAGAATTATTGCTGATTATTGAAGTATGCCAGTCCAAAGAAAGGACATGAATTGACCTGACTGCAACTCAATACAGATCAAATCAGATCAATAGTATGAGACATAAACGCATATAGCTCGGCTGTGTCAGACAGAATGTTCACATCATTGGCACGTCGATCAGCATGATCAGTTGTAACCAGTTGTAACTAGTTGTAATGAAACATGATCAGTGATCAGCATGAGTCTGCACGGTGTCATGAGAGAAACTGTGCATGTTGTAAGATGTTGTAAGAGTGCGAGGCCCCAGATGGTATCTCTGATGCTCTGCAGATCCCGGGTATCATTGTTTACTCCGTGGTCGCAAACAGTCCAGCAGAGAAAGCTGGGGTTCGCCCCATGCTGAATGGTACAGTTGGCGACGTCATCACTACGCTTGATGACAAGCCCATCCGAACTGGATCCGATATCTTCAAACTGCTGGATAAGCATGCCGCTGAACTGCGCATAGTACTGGTACAGTACCACAAACATGTAGTGTTGAAGTCAGTTGAAGCTTGAAGATGGGACTTGGAAGGGTAGAGATTGATAGAGGATGTGACTCAACAGAGCGAGACATACACGAGCTTCAAGAGACTAAGTTTGTCAGAAGAGTCATAGTCTCATTCCACTCATTCTTCGTGTGAGCTCATGATCGGCAGTCTTCATTTGCCAATGACAATAGCATGCTAGCTAAGGTTCCCGGTGATTTGGTATTGCTGGGTGTACGGAGGCAGGAGTTTGATTTGGCTCAATGTAAGACAATGTAAGGATTCCATGATATGCAGATCATATGCCCGTCATGTGCAACAGTTATGCAGCATGTTTTTGGAAATGCATCCTGCTTTGTTTCGTTTTCAAAGCTGATGTTCTCAGGGCCAGGCGTTCAGAGGATGGTGAGGCGGTGGTGGAGAGCATTCTGTTTAACATCACTCTGAGCTTCTTGGCCACACACAGCTTCGAACGTGTTGGATACTTTGTTTGATAATTATTTGATGTTTATGTTTATTCCCGAAAGCGCCTGAGCGTAGGCTTCTCCAACAAAAGAAGCTGAGCTGAGATAATACGTCTTCATCACATCTTCACATCTTACATCCTCTTCTCTTCTCTTCTCCTCTCCTCTTGTCTCGTCTCGTCTCGTCTCGTCTTTTCTCTTCTCTTCTCTTCTCGTCTCGTCTCGTCTCTTCTCTTCTGTTCTCTTCTCTTCTCTTTTCTCCTCTTTTCTCCTCTTCTCTCCTCTTCTCTTCTCTTCTCTCCTCTCCTCTCGTCTCGTCTCGTCTCTTCTCTTCTCTCCTCTTCTCTCCTCTCCTCTCGTCTCGTCTTCTCGTCTCTTCTCTTCTCTCCTCTTCTCTCCTCTTCTCTCCTCTTCTCTCCTCTTCCCTCCTCTCCTCTCGTCTCGTCTCTTCTCTTCTCTTCTCTTCCCTTCCCTTTCTCGTCTCTTCTCTTCTCTTCTCCTCCCCTCTCCTCGCCTCTCTTCTTCTCTCTCTCTCTCTCTCTCTCTCTCTCTCTCTCTCCTCTTCTTTTCTCTTCTCTTCTCTTCTCTTCTCGTCTCTTCTCGTCTCTTCTCTTCTCTTCCCTTCCCTTTCTCTTCTCTTCTCTTCTCTTCTCTCCTCTCCCCTGCTCTGCTCTGCTCTCCTCTCCTCTCCTCTCCTCTCCTCAAGGCGGGGGCGGTTGCCACGAACGATCGCGGAACACAACCCTTTCGCACGAAATGAAGGCCGATCGTCAAAAACTGATTTAAAATTGCGATTTTGATCGGCCCCACACAACCCTTTCGCACGAAATGAGGGACGAGCGTCAAAAACTGAGGGAAAATTGTGCCTAGGCCTTCCAACTCCTAAAGAATATCAGTCGTTTTGCTCAATCAGGCGTTTCATCAAATTCATGGCCGTATCGAGCGTTTCCCCCAAAAGTTAGGCATGGTATGTCATGGCTGTGTTTCCCATCGACATGGCCCTCCTCCCAGTCTTCTCACCAGCATTTTGCTTTCAAAATATGCAGCCGCACATCCAAGTTGGTTTGTGTTTAATTGCGCGCTCCCAAAATTATACAAATTTACCAGATGCTTGGATTTGCGGGCGTTTTGCGGGTAATTTTGGGCGCAGTTATGTGCATTTAAATGCGGTGGTGCTCGGGATATGAAAATGGCCTGGTATGTCCTTGGGACGCAGCCAGGATGGAAGCCATGTTTAGTCATATTCAAATTGTCAATTGTGGTGATAGTGTGGCTGGCCACTAGGAAGCAAAACCAGGCAAACTAGTAGAATTAGACAGGATTCTGAAAACTTGGTCATTTTAGGTCATACATACTCCAAAACTAACAAAAATAGTTGATCGAAGGAATGTTCAGGTGATTTTGATGGGCACCGCGCACCCATTTCGCACGAAATGAGGGCACCGCGCAGCCCTTTCGCACGAAATGAGGATCGATCGTCAAAAACTGAGGCTAAATTGCTATTTTGATGTGTGTGTGTGTGTCAAAGCAATTGTTTGTCAAAACGGCTGTGTATAAAAGTGTTGGTGTGTAACAGCGTCGGTGTGTAAAAGCGTTGGTGTGTAAAAGCGTCCGTATGTAAAAGCGTCTGTGTGTAAAAGCGTCTGCCTGTGTAAATGTGTCCGTGTGTGTAAAAGCGTCTGTGTGTGTGTGTGAAAGCGGCTGTGTGTAAAAGCGTCTGTCTGTGAGTGTGTGTAAAAGCGTGAGTGTATAAAAGCGTCTGTGTGTGTGTGTGTCAAAACGGCTGTGTATAAAAGTGTTGGTGTGTAAAAGCATTGGTGTGCAAAAGCGCCTGTGTGTGTAAAAGCGTCTGTGTGTCGAAGCGTTGGTGTGTAAAAGCGTCTGTGTGTGAATGAGTTGGTGTGTAAGGCTGTCTGTTTGCAAAAATGTTGGTATGTAAAATGTAGAAGCGTCTGTGTGCAAAAGTTTTGGTGTGTAAAAGCGTCTGTGTATAAAAGCCATAGGGACGGAGGGGGTTTGCCACTTAATCTATTTATATTTGCTTTGCATGCACGAACCGGGCCATCTTGTTTACTGCAGTGCATGCTTTCATTAAGTTACAACAGCCATACTGCCGTATCAGGCT
>Ga0126342_10021981_pt1 | contig 10583 bp, 10 predicted proteins | sample Cyp1metagenome_FD_92528 | JGI IMG/M metagenome (GOLD analysis project Ga0126342, IMG submission 92528) | Coral microbial communities from Lord Howe Island, Old Settlement Bay, Australia - Cyphastrea 1 metagenome | ecosystem: Host-associated > Invertebrates > Cnidaria > Coral ...
CTTTGTGCAAGCTTTGTAGTACAAAGTAGTGCTGGGAAGTGCTTTGTGCAAGCTTTGTAGTACAAAGTAGTACTGGGAAGTGCTTTGTGCAAGCTTTGTAGTACAAAGATGTACAAAGTAGTACTGGGAAGTGCTTTGTGCAAGCTTTGTAGTACAAAAAAAGTAGTACTGGGAAGTGCTTTGTGCAAGCTTTGTAGTACAAGTAGTAGCACTGGAACGTGCACTGTGCAAGCTTTGTAGTGCAAAGTAGTACTGGGAAGTGGTTTGTGCAAGCTTTATAGTACAATGTAGTACTGGAACGTTCTTTGTGGAAGCTTTGTAGTACAAAGTAGTGCTGGGAAGTGCTTTGTGCAAGCTTTGTAGTACAAGTAGTACTGGAACGCGCTTTGTGCAAGCTTTGTAGTACAAAGATGTACAAAGTAGTGCTGGGAAGTGCTTTGTGCAAGCTTTGTAGTACAAAGTAGTACTGGGAAGTGCTTTGTGCAAGCTTTGTAGTACAAAGTAGTACTGGGAAGTGCTTTGTGCAAGCTTTGTAGTACAAGTATATATAGTAGTACTGGAACGTGCTTTGTGCAAGCTTTGTATTACAAAGTAGTGTTGGGAAGTGCTTTGTGCAAGCTTTGTAGTACAAAGTTTTTCGGGAAGGCTTTTGTAACGTATGTACATGCATCTGCGTCTCCAGTGTCTGTGTGCAAAAACTTTCTGCACCCAATGTTTTTTTTGCAAGAGACTTCTCTCTGACAGAAAGAGCTTTCTGGCGTGCAGAACAGCTAAGATGAGTTGAGACGAACTTCGAGGAGATGAGAAAGGTTGATCAGTGCTCGGATGAGATGAAAACAGTTGAGAAGAACTTACTTTGATGACATGTGAGAAGAGATGGGATGAAATGAGAAGAGCTGAGATGAGGTGAGAAGAGCTCACTTGATTTGAGGTGAGATCAAGTGTCGAGTGCGAAGTGCAAGTGTGAAGTGCGAAGTGCAGGGTGTGAAGAGTGCAGTGTTAAGTGTGAGGAAAGTCATCGCTTGGCGTTGCATTGCACCGGGGTCGCGTGCAGGTCATGTTCCTGGACAACAACATTGCAACAGCTTTGCACAAAGCACGCACGCACGGGCCTGGCTGGCGCACGGCGCATGCAAATTCTATAGATGAAAAAGGTCTTATAGCATATCCCTAAGGCAACTTCCGCCCCGCCTCGTGCGGGTACTACTGGTACAATATATATATATATATATAACTATATAACTATATAAAATATATATTATAGAATCATATCCATCATCACACTGCAACCAGATCAACCAGGATTTTCTGAGATTAGATCAGTGACATGGTTAGCAGCTGGGAAATCAACAACCACCTGTTTTTTCCAACGTTCGATTGCCCATCCCGCGCCTGGACGGAAGTCCACCAGGGTCACCCCTGGATATATCTCCTTACCCACCTGCCAGTGCTCTAAGCTAATTGATTTTCGGTGATTTTCGACCAGATTCTACCATTTTTTGAGATCATGATCCTGTGAAATGTTGATGAAACTGAAACTTCTTCATTTCTGTGAACTCAGTTGCAGTACATGCAAACTTCCGTAATTCGTCCGGATGTCCATGTCTGCTGCTTTAAAAGGATTGAACATCTGAAGGTTTTGTAATTGATCTGGGGTCTCTGGAAATGAATTCTTGGATCTTTCCAAATATTATATATATGGTGGAATTGAATTGCATTGTAGGTAGCTTATTAATTATGTCCCCTATGAGGTAACCAATTGATTGATTAAATGGGTATCATCTTACCATCGGTTATTTAATGTATCTACAGTACGTGTTTTCTACCATGTTCATGGATACTCATATGTGCATTATTATTTTCACTCTTAGGCAACCAATTTGTTGATTAAATTGGTATCATCCCAGTATCGGTTACATTTTTTTTTCTATCATATTCTTTGGATTTTCAGGGGTCCACTACTATTTCCCTTGAAGGGTACCCGACCAATTGCTGGATTAAAATGGAATAGGTATCAACCACGCTCATGTTTCTTCTGGGGTGGTGCCCCCATATATCTTTGGTATAAAGCCACCAATATTATCCTTGATGATCACTCGTTTTTTGAAGTACTAATTTTCCCAATTTTTCTACGTCTACATCAGATTATTTTCCTTTAAAAATGCAATGTCCAATTATAATTTTGCCGAACTCAGGGTGCAGAAATCTGCACCCTGACTTAGGCAAAAAAAAAAAAATGACGATATCCTAGGTGCTTGGTGGGGTATTGCCTAAGTCAAGGTGCAGGTTTCTGCATCTAGACTTGGGCAATACGGAGGTTGTATCCTGGGATTTAGGATTTTTTTATTTTGCCGATGTCAGGGTGCAGAAATTTGCATGTGGACATAGGAAACAGCCTTAATACTATATTCTAGCATGATTTTTCCCGCAATGGATTCGGGGTCCTTCATTTGAGATTTGGGCAAAAAAAATGCGGATCTTTTGGCTCGGCGAACCCCAAATCCATCGCCCCCGCAAATCCGTCGCATAATAATATTTTATAATAATAATTTATTTTATTATCTAAGTCTAAGTACTCAACTAAAACAAAAAACATATCTAAACTAAACTACGATCGAATGGTGATCGTTTGTTCTGACTGGTACTTCCACGAGTAGAAGGGTAAATGGATGGAGAGGCTAATTATCAATCCCTTTCTTGTCATGACTACCGAATGACGGATAAGAATTGATATCAATATTGAAACATCCAAGGGACACTAAGCCAATACGATTTTTCCGTTGGGATAAATTTCACTAGTATATACCAAGGCCACCTACCTTGATAAATAAAATAGATAGAGAAATAAATATTGGAAAACATATGAAAACATATATTATCACACAATCAGAGGTAGAACTAAATCACCAAGGACCCTAGAATCAAATTCCAAAGGCCCCTTATCGGCTGCAAAACCTTAATCTCTGAAAAAAATCTGATTAACTATCATATTGTTGGAAACTCAATTCGACGTAGCTCTTTTGCCTGCTTCCTGTAGTTCAGCTCACCGCTCCCACTGAATCACCTGCCTGCAGACTCCCCGCAGAGGCATCTGCCAGAGTCCAATCCCCCTGGCCACGGATACCTCTGGCAGTTCCAAATTCCTGGGTCCCTGGATCTGGAATCGCTTTATCAGCGAGTCCGTGCCTTTGACCAACAAAATTGATCAAAATTGACTTTTTAATAGAGTTGAGCAACGAATAGCCGAGGTAAAAGGGTTTCTGTTTGGGAATATGCAGGCATTCTCAAGATTCAACTGATGTATATCATTGCATGTCCTCAATGTAGTCCAATTAGAGGGGGGTTTAACCGTTTAACCCACTTGGGAACGATGGAACAAAAGTCCTGGTCACTGGGAAGATGCACTCAATGCTCAAAAAAGAACCAAAGTTGTGGTGCCGTGTCATTTTAAAAGGACCAGGTTGGATCATCAGGCACTGATGCCACTGTCTTCATAAAATGTTGATCAATTCAGGAGCAGTTGACATCGAACTTGTGGGATAGGGGTGGTCGTTGTAGTGGTCGTCGTTGTCGTGGTCGTCGTTGTGGTGGTGGTGTAGATAGGTTCCGGAAAGGGACTTGTAGCATTCAGGCAATTCATCCCATCATTCGAACTGGTTTCTTGAGACGGACTGACGTATCCCGCTGGGATCCTGGACTGGCTAATGTCAAACGATGTGAAGGATAACCATTCAAAAACTTAGATGAAACAATGGCGGCTTTCACGAAAGCTCCAAAAGTCTCAAAGCCTTCTGATAAATAAAATCTCAGAGGTTCTTTCCATCCGCAATGGCACTAAGATTGACGAAATACACTCCTTGGGCCGCATGGCGCTTGCAATACAAGGTCTGCTTGGTGGTGATGCTGGATTGATTGTAAGTTCATAGCATCATAGGATCATCAACTCGAGGGAACAGTACTTTTAGTTATGTCTACTGTATGTGTCTATTTTCTTTTTTAGTCTACAGTACATCCAAGCAATTTTCAAAGACGTTGATGTGTTCGGGGCCTCTGACGTATGGACTGGCACGATTTTCAACTCGCTGCAAATCACTTTCTGCAGCTGGAGAGCCATGATCCTTGTGGTTGTAGGCACAATAAATTTCACCTAAGCGGTGCCTCTTCAGCAGGTAGGGATGCCACCTGTCCTAGTAGTATCCCCTCATTCAGCCAGGCGATAATACCCAATATAACCATCAGTCAACAGTGGTTTTGCGCATTGCTCACCTGGCTTTGGAGGTCCATGATAGTTGTTCTCTGGGAAAGAAGGGCGGTAAGTTTTGCCGGGTTGGCATTCTGCTTGCCATCAATTTCTTTCAGGTTGTTTAATTGGGGAGGTCTTCCATCAATATCCCTACTATCCCTCGATGGCGGTTTTATCATGTTCCATCATAGTTCCATCCACTCAAAAGTCGTGTTGCATAATTATATACATATATATATATACAACATGTCTTGGAAGGCACCCAAATGTTTCAAATGATCCTAGGAGATCAAAGGACATCAAGGACTCATCCACTGAAATTCTCGACCCGTGATAGGGCCCCTGAGTCTGATGACCCCAAATCTTCAAGAACCCAAACATACCCAAAGCCACTTCAATGATCTTTAAATTTCTTATATGTTGCTGATTATATTATATATATAAATGTATATTATATATTGATTATATGCTCTTTTGTTTACTCAAAAAGCCTCCAAAAACCATCGACAGGGCGAACAGACAGGGCCCGACTCAGGCCACGACCTTTGAAGGACCATTGTGCACCGGATGATCCCTTAGGATTGGCGCCTGTCCAGTTCCGAAGCTGTTTTTTCACACAAAAAATATGTATCATTTGATATCATTTTGCCATTCAGAATCACAAAAACACCAGTCAGTTTATCTAAATCTAGAGTATCTAGAGTATCTAGAGAATCTAGAGTCTAGAGCTCTGGTCATCTCTGACCTATTCTGGCACTGGGAAAGTCCAATGTTTTGATGGGAAAACTCCTTCGAAACAACATCGAATCGATCGCACCGCCTTCCATCAGATAGCGCTGTGTGGCAGGCGCAGTACCAGTAAAGTTGACCTAATATCAAGGCAGCAAGGCATGGTCCCAGAATGTTCCATCCAGATCCAGAAAGTGCTTGGTTCAAAGGGAAGGCTCTCCTCACCTTTTAGGGAAACACAGATGCGGAGAAATCGGAGAACTACAGTACTGAAGTGATTGGTTCAAGGGAAATCTGGAATGTGAGGATGTCGTAAAAAATAAAAGATATTCATATGGCCATATGGCACCCCCAAATCATTTCTCAAGTTTGTCATCATTCAACTCGCCGCGTGGACCCATGTGGAGTTATCATGAGTTAACCGCCAACCGCCTTTTTTGGATAAAACCCATTGGATGTTTATTGGAGCAAACCTTTAACACCTTGATGCCACAAGAACCCCCATCCACACCCAGCGACGCGATCGAAAACGGCGGGATGGTCGAAACCCAAGTCTTGTGATTTCCCACCCCAAGATATCCATCAAATTGGGCATTGTCCGCCCAATTTACCCCACTAAACAACTATATCCAAAATCTACTGTAAAATAAATGGGCGTTTCTTTCTGGCTCCCAGCCGCCCAGTCCAAAGTCAAATCCCCAGCGACATTTTGAACGTAAACAAAGTTTTTGTGGCATGCCACCAAAAATCGGTCCTCGGGCGCCACCGACGAATGATGCTACTAGATAATTCTGCCAATCATCACATGAACATGTCAGTTTACATCTTTGATCATGTTTGCAAGGTAGATCCAGTCAAAATCTTGTTCATTACAGGCATATGCACTGTTTTTGCATGCTGCTGCAGTGGATCACATGGCAGACCGTTCCACTACCCATTTGGATCCGCCACACGCAACTTGAGTTCAGCGTGTCGCCGTCGGCATCATGTATCGTGTCTGGTTGTCACGCGCCACCCTGTCACCACACAGTGCTACCAACAAGAACATGTCACATCATGTCAGTTTCTCGCAGTGCATTGTGCCTAGTCTTGTGCGAAACACAGCCTTATAACTGTACTCGTAATTGATGTTCGTATTTGGACGCACTTCACGCCACTGCGGCGCTTGAATTGCTTGATTGCTTTCCACAATCATTGAGATTTTACCGAGATCCTTGGCACAACCTGTGCCCAAATAATTACGCTCAAACCCATGCCCGTAAAAATGCGTCCATCACATCTCGTCACATTGCACGCGCAGGGTCGTGCCAAGAAGATATGTCTGCATATACTTTAGTACTGTTTTTCATTGGCTTTCTTTGTTTAGCAATTACGCGGCTGTATAGCCTAGCGCAAGCAAGACTAGCCCTTCAAGTTTTTAGCAGTTGAAGTGCGGTTTCAACGTCTTCAATTCCAATCTATATATGGGTCATCTTACCAGTTCTGCATGGAAAGAAAAGAATGCTGTTGCCCATTGATTCATCCCAACTGCCGGGACTACTCAAGCAACACTTTCTAGCACAGGACTGCTGCAATCTGGGCCAAACAAAACAGTCCCTCATCGATGGCCAGCGGGCATTGGAGGCTAATGTGGCTAATGAATGTGGCTATTAATTACCACTGCAAGTATCTTTGAACAAAAGTCGCACGCCTTACAGGATTTAGCTCTCAGTCATAGTGTCATAGTGTCCAAGCCGCTGTCGCCTTTCCACCTGGAATTTCCTCGCCCGGCGCGATGACAAAGTCGGCCACGGACTTCAGCAAATTTTGGTTCACCACGTTCACAGTTGCCATTGTGACCTGTCAGAGTCGGAGATAGGTGGCATGTTCAACACCACGTAGGCCATCCATTTTCCCTCGTTGATGGAGGAATCCCAAAGTTTGAACCATGTTGAAACCGGGATGTGAGTGGTTTCAGATTAAATCTGGACCAAAGTGTCAGTTGAAGACCTCCCAGCCCACTCTTCTTGGGGCACTGCAGGCATGCACTCTTTAATCTTTCCATTGTTCGTCTTACACAACTGCCAAAAATGGCCAAAAATGAAAAGTTTCAAAAAGTTGGCATCCAATATTCCCGCGTTGATGGCCATAGGACGAAACATCCATCAGACCTTACCCAGTTTGCGGTCCGTCAGCCAATGGTTTCTCAATGCCGAAATCCTCATCAATAGATAATAATATAAATATAGACTATGTAAATGTCCACACCAAATGGGATATAGCCAGTGGACAATACCAAATGGGATGATTAATAATAGACTATCCCCAAAGTGTGGACAACCGGGTGTGCACTTTGAATACCCGATTGTCTGATTTCCCCGCCTGATCCCATCCTGATGCTGGCCTCACCAGTGCCTGTGAACCGGGAAAAAAACATCCCAAAAAAAGGCTCGCCTCTGACGCCTTTTCAGGTTCCATCTGCATTGATTTCTAGGGTGGTAGACTGAATATGTTTTTTTTGTTGAGGCAGTTTGAAGAGCAAATGCTGAAGTTCAGAACAGGTGCTGTCGCAGAGCCACTAAACCCTGAAATAGAATCAGCATCCAGCTTGTTGATGACACCTCAGAATGTCATGAAGTGTCACCACTCCACAACCAAGGTGGGAAAGAGCGGGAAAGGGGGGTCCAGTTCAGGGTACTGATGCGAACAAATCCCCAGTCCCTGGAAGGGACATTTCCCAAAAAAGGCAGTTATCCTATCAGCCAAAACCACGTGTGGTCAGGCAAATCAGCGAGAAAATAAGCCTCCAGAGGCTGGACCCGTATCTGACAATGAAACAGCGACGTATCAAAAGAAATCATGTCATCATATGGGGGTTTCGTAAAATGGTGGTACCCCAAAACCATAGGCTTCAATTTAAATACTAACATGGTCTAATTTTGGATGATGTCGGAATGCCACCATTTTAAGAACCTCCATATGGGTTTGTCTCGAAATAAGGTACCACATGTGATACCCAGCGATGTAGGGAAAGTCCTGCCTCACAGTCAAGTCAAGTCGCCTTGACTTCCACTTTGTTCCTTCCAGTAGTAAGTTCCAAATTCCAAATCAAAAGATCCTGCGAAGGTGCTTCCAATCACTCCTTGGCTGGACACAGTGCCGCCAATGCTCACGAACAAGCGAAAACGCCCGCCCAAATGTGACAACCACATCTGCCCTGACATCCAAGGAAACTTGCGCATACCTATCTGCCCAACTTTTTTCTGTTGCATGGATGTAGTAAGGGTATGCGGCATACCCTTACTACATCCATGCAACAGAAAAAAGTCGGGCAGATATGGGTAGATAATGCTTGGGTGCCACGGGGTGCATGTTTGTACACCAAATACATGGTGACGTCATGAAACATGTGACGATGAACGGTTACCCTACTCCTGCCACCAATTCCGACCGCATGGGGGAACAGAGCTAAGCTGAAACATCGTGGCTAGCCTCAGGCATTCCAACAAAAAAATGTTGTTTCTCTCTCCATCAGATCTGACATATTTAATCATATATACTTGCTCAATCGACAACTGCAACATCAACCCTTCAACTTGCAGTTCGCCCATCAAGTGAATGGACCAGCCCTTCAAATTGTTGATGGTAAACTCACATGTTTCGCTTAAACGATCTTAAACATCAGTTTTCACGATTGCTTCCCCCTTTCCGTTGCACCTCTCCACACGTAAATGTGTCCTCGCTCCAGTGTGGCGACCAAGCGTCCATAGTAGCAAACGGAGCCCTTGACGGGTAGCTCTGAGAGGTCCTTGGGTCAGACTGCATCATTTATCATATGCAAAACTGGCAGAATCTGGAAACCATGGCGGGGTTCAGCATCTATGAACCTACTGGAGGATACAAGTCATAGTATGTATACATTGGTATGTATTAGGTACGCATTATTGTCTGGATCTGTCTGCGAATCTAACAGTTTGTTACGGGAAACCGCCAGTTTAGTACGTAGGTAAACATCTACAAGCAGGCCATTTGCCGTAGCTATGTTAGATTTCCAGAGGGTAGCAAAATAAAAGGACAATTCTTTTTGACAGTTGGGATATGCTGAGATCATCATTAAAATTCCTTGGGTGTGTTGGCTTCCAAGCGAAGCTCATTAGAAGATTTGCCCGTCCAGCACATGGGTTGGTCTGAAAATGGGGTATATGATGGTATATGCCAAGTGGATCCAAGTGGCCATTTGAATTGGGAAAATCATGATGAACCAGTGGATGTAGAGGCACCCATGTTCAGACCCAGATCATGAATGAAGGTTATCAATCACAGTTTTTCCTATCCTCCAGTAGTTCAACATACACGTAGCTACAGAACATGGCCGACTTACAGAGTTCGATGTTTTTTTCCTATGGAACACGGTGAATTTTACACCGCTGGCACCCATCATTTTTGGATCAACCCGCATCATCCAACCGCTCTCTGGTGGCCAGGATCTCCCAAGGGACAGGAAATCCGCACGAACTGCTGGCCAGAAAAAGCCCCTTGTGCTCGACAGTAAATGGCCTTGGTCACAGCGTGTCACACCAGGTGCTCGGCCAAGTTTCTCAAAGGAGGTGGGTTCCAAATATTCCAAACAATAGCTCCCTGAAGTCAACCTCCTTCCCTTCCCCTGCCTGTTCTCTTTCTGTTTCACTTGGCATTAGATTCATTTTCTTGATGGCATCTGTGTGAAGGCCCATCACTTGTACATGACTCCAATGGAAAATTAGTAAGTATTCTTGAGTTGTCTTTAACTATCTACGCGTATACATTGCTCATAATTAGTAACTGGTTAACCCTACATATATATATTATAATTCTATATAATTAAATAAAAATGTATATAATTATATTATATATTTATAGATATTAATCATATATAACTGTTATGAACTGTGATCTATGTGGATATATGTGGATAGAACTGAACGTGGTACCAGCATGCCATTTAGTTGCGGATCATCCCATTTGGGGACACGAGCTGCTCGTAGAAGTTTGAAGGATATACACATATCTATAGCAATATATATTATATAATTATAATCTGTAATTATGTATGATTACATGTGCATGCATCCACATTGTATATGCTGTATAAATGAGTCGTCGAGTCATAGAGTTATATATGGATATGTATGTAATTATATAATATATGGATATACATGTGTGTGTGTGTGCGTGCGTGCGCGTAACATGGTACCATTCTTAATTGTCTTCTTGCACCTATACCACCATAGACGATGTACGACTAATTACTAGTACTGAATGGTTCTGCTTGGCAATCTGACTTAAAAAGACTTCAGTGTTTTGTTTTCATTTTTTCATATTTTTCTATTTTTTTTTTAATCAAGGTTAATGTTGGGTCCTGATTAGTACCTAGGGTCGCTATTGTGGCAATTTTTCCAAATTATTCTGAAACTCATGTATTGTTTGGAGGGTTCGCTTTTGTGGCAAAACAAAATTGGGAGAACCCTTTTTTTTGCAAAAAAAACTGTAATTGCTGAGACGCATTTTTTCTCAAAAACGCTGTAGCTCAGTCAAGGTAGGTTTGTTTGCTGGGTTCACTATTGCAGCAAGCTGTGCCAGAGCAGCTCCTGGA
>Ga0126342_10021982_pt1 | contig 10583 bp, 7 predicted proteins | sample Cyp1metagenome_FD_92528 | JGI IMG/M metagenome (GOLD analysis project Ga0126342, IMG submission 92528) | Coral microbial communities from Lord Howe Island, Old Settlement Bay, Australia - Cyphastrea 1 metagenome | ecosystem: Host-associated > Invertebrates > Cnidaria > Coral ...
AACACATGTGTTAAATATTCAGGGGGACCAGTTTCAAAAACTGTCCAGTCAGGTTCTCCAGCGTCACCCTCAGGGAAATTGAGTAGAAGGGTTGTTGCGAGGCAGGTTGCGCGACCCAGAATCATGTAATAGTGTAACCACTTGTCGTCGTTGCTGTCTAACAGTTTGAGGTCCACAGTGTGGCCCATGGGCACAGAAGCTTCATCCTTTGCCGTCTTTCCTTGCATGTTGTTGAAGGTGCCGATACCAGCAGGAGCCAGCGGCAGCTGAGAGCTCCGAAGTCTCACATTAATTCTCGGGCCTCGCCGGCGAACCGGTTTTTCGTTCGGGTGATTGATGACTTTCGAAGCTTGGTAGCGCAACTCCCAATCAGCATTCGTCGGTTCCACCACATAAACACCTGGTCGCCCGGTCTGTGTGAAATCAACGGCGCAACCATGAAAGCGGATTTCAACCCACCGGGGCAACAAATCCAGCTTCACCCACCCTTTTTTCCAACAGGGGTGCGTATCATGCGGCATTGCTCCAGGTCGCTGCATTTGTTTCGGTAAACCAAATGATTCTTGCTCGTGAAAACCGATGGCTAGTACCTCGCCAGTTGCTTCTTGGACTACATGGGGCGGAGCCAACTTGTGAGTCACTTTGACTTGCATGCCTACAAACAGCGGGCAAAAACCCAACAACTTGCCAGTGTCCGTCATGTTGACATGGAGCAGCGCAGAGCGCAACAGGGCCTGCAGAGAGGTTGAAACAATTTGGTGTTGATCCTAATTTGGTTCCTGTATTCTTCTTACCAGTTGAACAATAACCGCGTGTGACAAACAGCAGCCTCTAATGGCAACTTCCTGCCTTCAGTTGTTTCACTGAACCAGTTTCAAGATTTGATGCAAACAGCGAAGATTACATTCAACATGGTTTAAGCTTCGGAAATTTCCATTTTCCCACTGAAGCGTCCTGATCATGAGCATGCTGTTGAACATGTGCCCTGTCCACTCGCTGAGCAAAAAAAAGGAGTTGTCCAGGAGGCCCCAGTTGCCGACCCAATGACTTTGCAACGACAGCTGCTATACCCCAGGCTGTTCGATTCAAATACGGGCAGAAAGTTTGCCAAAGGTATTGCGGCTGCCCAGTGGTAGAATTTTGCCATGCCACAGGGCCCAGGCTTGTTCGCGCATTGCGGGCTGCTGAAATTTGTTGCATCCGAGCCACCTGCTCCCAATTCACGGCGCTGAACATACCATTGCAGAAATTATTTGTGGAGGCTTTTTCCCCAAGGACAGATGATGGGAAACGATATGTGGGCTTAATTCTTGGATCTTCGCTCCCCAACTGTACTCGACTCAACACCTGTCTCCTCAAAGATTCTGGAACTCTTGCACCTCCCACCGTTCGCATGATTTGCAACAGTTTCAACAAAGGATCTTTGGGCTTGAAACGATACGTTCCTTGGAATTCGACACAGTTGGCCGCAACCAAGTCAAAGGTTTTCAATCCCAACCGCTCCATGTCAGTCAAAGGGCGAACCCGCTGCTCCTTCTTGTATTCATCTCGATCCATGAGAAATGCTTCCATGAGACTTGGACTGCCTCTGGGCACAGGACGGAGCTGCGCAAAGTCGCCGGCATCAACATGTAGTAGGGGGTCACCAAAAGGTGCTTTCTGAGGACCGACATCTTCAACCTGACCAGCAGCACGCTTGCCCCAGTAGGCCCGCGAAGACAAAGTGCCATACAATCCAGGGGCTGCAGCTCCCACTTCATCGTTGTACACCAACACTGCCTGTCCCCATGCATTTTTGAGTTTGTCTTTCAACTTTCGGGATGGTTCCTCCAGCGTGAATTTTGCATTCTTCGTGAGACCAGCACGAGCATGCATCGTCTCTCCTTCAATGAGTCGGGCAGCCGCATTCTGGCTGGCCTGGCGTCGGCATTGCCCAGGCATGAACCAATCGTAGGTCGGGAGAACCACCTGTGTGAGGCAAAAAGTTTTTCCACTGCCTCCAGCACCGTGGCCAAAGATTCGCATTGGTGATACGCCGGAATCTCGAATCAAAGTCAAACGGCCTTCTGGCAGATCCCATTCTCCCAAGCGATTTGCTTGCGTTGCAAAATCCCAAACCTGTTGCAGAGGCGAAATACATAGAACAATCATATTGTACTGCTGTTGGTCCCACGCAGCCCCGCTCTCGCATGCTAAGCGGCGAGCCATCTGAGCCGGCGTTTCTGGAACCAGATTTGGATCTAGGAAGGTGAAAGCGACTTTCGGCAACTCTGCCGGTCGAAGGTAGGGCTCGTCTTCATGTTCATTGTCAGATTCCACTACCAGGCCTCCCTTCTGCACAGCTTCTTTGAGTTTTTTCTGCGCCTGAAGCATAGCGTTCCGAACGGCCACTTCAACTGCAAAAGTGTCTGCTGGGCCAAATCCCCAATTTTTTCTCGCGAAGCAAGTGTTTGATGCCTTGAGCTCATCATCATAGAAGCCACGGAAGTTTTGAAAGAATTTCACGTCGTTGTCTTTTTGGCCTGTTTCCAACAGAAGCCAACCCATTACAAAATCAAATGCACACCCGACATCTATATGCAAGTAGCACATGGCTTTCCAACCTCGTTTTCCCTGTAGAAAAAAGTTGTTTTTACAACCCTCCCTCCCGTGTCTTTTCGTCTCTACGCGCCTCGACCATCTTTCCATCCATGCAAACGGTGCACCACTTCCAGCACATCGGCGTTTTGAATTTCGATAGAAGGCTTGTATTGCAACCCACGCTCTTCTGAGTAAGGCTGTTCCACTATCGCATCATACTCCGATTCGTTTTCAGAGTTCTGGGCTTCCCCTGCTTCTATCCTTGCAGCACATGTTCCCCCCAGCGCCTCATCCCCTTCCTCCTCGAATACCGACACCACATTTGGCCTTGGTCTTTTCCGCGCCTCTGCTAGCAGGTCCATGTTCCAGGACACTTCTGCTTGTATGGTTGCGGCAAATTCCTCCGGAAACAATTGATGCATGTGTACTCCAGTTCCTGTGAAGAGCACGGATGCAGGTGTGGAGAAGTTCTGCAACTGTCGCTTCTGAGTGGTCTCCTCATCTGCTATGATTAGAACTTGTCCGTCTTCCGTCTTCACATCGCCAGCAAAACGAAGCACAGTCACTGCCACCGAATGCGGCAATGCAGGCAAACAAGCCAAACCAAGTGGATGCAGCGCTTGAAATTGCGCGCGGGAATATTTTGGATTCACTTGCGTGTTTGCCCGCTTTTCTTTCCACGGTCCTTTGTAGACATGCCGAAAATGCCCAAGCAACCATGGGAGCAACCATGATTGGACCACAGTTTCTTTTGCAGCATTTGGCAAATACCAGCTTCGAAAAGATGCAACATCGTCTAACACTGCTACTCGGCGTTCTGCTTTCAACTTCCGCCACCCTCGCTGGGCCCTTGTCAACTGCAATGCTTCCCAGGCTTTCCAAGCTTCTGTGAATCGCCCTTCTCCTCTCTTGCGGGGAGCTTTTCTTGTAGGCCAGGTGAAACCAAACATATTTCGCTGATGTCTTGGCCAACAATGAGATATGACGTGTCCAGAAAGCCATCCCACGTCATCACATTGGCCCCGGCACATGCTGCCAGGCTTCATCAAGCACAAGTGGTATAAGGCATTGGTAGCAGCATCGCCATGTCTCGAAGGCATTGTGAAGCCGACCATGTATGGAACCCTCGGCGAGGCTTCCAAGACTTGCACGAAACCAGTGTGTTTCTTGTAGTGGCTCACGAACGGAATTACCCGGTCATATTGAAATTCCTCTGTCCGAGGCACGACCTTCACATACATTGCGTACACATAGTGGCACATCCAACCGAGCGCTGATCCTCGGTGAAACCAATCGTCCAAGAAAGCGTCGTTGGACGCTTGCAGTGTATATTGACCATCCACCCTCTCAAGATGCACCTCCGTCAACATGACATCGCCCTCTTGGTCACCCTGTTCTGCCATCCTTGTCTCATCTCTCCGCAACGCTTCGTGTCCTTAGACTCATTTTATTGCTGCGCTACGTTCCTGGTAAAGAACTTGGATTCTGATATTTACTTTCATCGGACATTTCTTTTTTCAAAAAGAGTTAGCAGAATTAAAACAAATAGCAACTCACCCAAACCCTCCCGAAGCCTCCCCAGACTAAGCGCTTCGTCAAGACTTGCCAGTAGCGATGCGTTCGGAAAGCTTCTCGGCGGGTCAGCAAATGAACCAATTGCAAGGAGCTTCCTTTCAACAAGGAATAGTTGGCCGCACTCCAGAGACGAATCAAAATTCTTCTCACTTTATCTTGCCTTTGCTCAGCTTCTGACAAGGTTGCTTGACCGGCTCACTTGCAGACAGTCTTGCAGGGTCATGCAAAAGCCCGCTTGCTTCCATGTCCAGCACCTTTCGGACATGTTCCTTCTCCTGCAACTCCGCCTCAAGCCGCTGCATGCCACGGTGCATAAACTGAAGCGTCCGGCCAGTCGTCACATTCGGTTTTGTGGAATAGTCGCACACGTAGAATCCAATCTGTGTTGCGCTCCTCATTGCTTCTATTACTCCGTCCACGACCGATCGCGCAAAGCGTTTCCACACTGCATCTCGCTCACGATCGCCTACGCGTGGTAATTCTGCCTTCCCAGCACGTGGCTCAGACTGCCAAAAGAAAGTGCGACGCGCCAACATCAAGTTCTTCAAATCTTTTTTGCACAGCCACCCCCGCAAGCTTTTCACAGCGTAGGACTTGGAGGCAAGCAAGCCGATGTGTTGCAACAAACCGCGGCACTGCTGCATTCCGTTTGTTTGATGCACTTTGATCTCAAGCGGCAATTGCACGTCGTCCCGGTCAGGATCATCCAGCACAGTCCGGAGGTCTTGGTAATCTAAATTGCCACGATGCACAACAAGTCCGCCAATTAAGGTTGAAGTTTCCCTTGGATGCAACCGAATAGTGTTGATGCGGCCAGGTCTATCTGTGCTTTCCCTTGCATTGATTTGGCTCCCAAGCCCCGGATGATGCCCTGCAAACATTGTCACACTAGCCTGCACGCCTGCCCGAGTTTCTGCTTCTGTTCTCTGATAACCTCGCGGCAGAACAGGGTCTTTCCCAAATCGAGCGAAGACACGCTGGACAGCCACTTTCATTTGCTTGCCACGTCGGACTACCGAGTTCCAACACCACAATGTGACAAAGTGCACATACCCAAACCGACAGTGTTGCGGCTTTCTGTCTTTCTCAGAACTACTGTCATATTTGTAGCATGAAGCTGTGTGGGAATGGAGCCCTGCATGCTCAACAATTCGGGATGCATCAGCTGCGAACGCAGCTAAGTATGCAGTTTCTTCTCCGGTTGCAGTTTCTGTGTCGGACTTCACAGCTTCCCACATAGCTTGCTTCCGCAAACATGACCCATGCGAGCAACCGACAGTGGCTTGCGGCGATCTCAGGTAACTGGGTAACGTCGACAGTACAGAGCCTGTCTGTGGGGCATCCCTTTTCAAGCGACCAATGTTGTTGGCATCGTTCGCAGCATCCTGCTTCAGGCAGTTTGATTGGCCCAGCTTGGGACAAACTGCAATACACATCCTGCAGGCAAGTGGTGCAGCCAGTTCCCGTGCCCCCCTGCCTAAGCTAGCACCCATCACCACAAGATAAAACTGTGACGAACAGCAGGCAAGAAAGTTGATGGTTTGAGTCACACCGGCGTGTCTTGCCACCGCAAGTTACTGTGTTTCAGCTAAAGTTTAAAAAGTTTTTGTGTTCCTTTCTTCCTTTCTTACCCTTGCTTCCTTGCAACTCTGAAGTCAGCAGCTTTCGATAAGTTCTACTTCCTTCCGTTACAAGCTTCTTTCTTTTCACCGCTTTTCTTTTTCTCATTACTTCTTTATGCTGCGGCACCTACATCTACGTACCATGGGCATTCTCAAGGTGTTGCGTCCTGCGTTTGTCCGGATCACGCACATCGGCCTCCAGCTGCCCGTCGAATTTGTCCGCTGCTCTTTGCTTCTCGGAATAGCCCGGACTTTGCAACGGGAAAGTGACATCCTCTGGAGAACGAGCCAAGACCAACGGGACAGCTGCTACGCAAGTGCTCTGCATGCTTTCCACAGCTAGCAAAACTTTGTCTCGCCACATACGCAGTCGGGAGCGACCTTCTTCCGTGCTTCCATCCAGCATGCTTTGAAGCCACTGCAAGCTTTGCCGGCTGTTAAAGATGATGAGCCCATGACCGTGATTGGATCGTCTGCCTTGTTCTTCTATAGGAAAATGGGCACATGCCACACTGCAACTCGCACCGGCCCACAAGTTCGCAGCTCGGCCATCTGCGTGCACCGTTCCATCTTTGGCCCCATTGTGCCGCAGCATGCCGTCCACAGTCCCCACTCCAAGGACATGCATCATGAACATCTGATAGCAAAATATAAAGAAACGGGTCTGGCTCAAAGGATCCTTGGCAATCATGCACAGCATATCCCGCTTCGATGGTATGTTTGGTGTGTCCTCAAGTAAATCCAAATAATGTTCAGCATCCTCCGCGCCATTGCATTGCCGATGTATTTTGACCACCAATGGATGCCCGAGGTCGTTCACATTCGGTGTCACAAAAGCGCCCACAGGCCCAAACCGCATCATGCTACCCATGATTTGATAACGAAGTGTTACCCTGGAACCTTCTGAACCAACGACGTCGCCACTGAATATGATCAGGTCCTGGCGTGCTGCCAAAAAGCTGGATCTTCTCCAGCAGGGCTTTCCAACGTTTCAAAAAAAATAGTTGTGTCACTCCAAGCGCCAAGCATTACTAGTTTAAATTTAAATTTTCCCTCCCACCTTGAGAGCTCTGCGGAGAGCTGGGTCAACTCTATCGTCCGCAGCCACTTGGTTCATACTGCTTGCGCTTCCCAACATCGACATCGCTTCTCGCAAGTGTTCGGCAGACGTTCGAGCTACTAACTTCAAATTTTGTTGAAACCCTTTCTTCCGGACATGCAATCTGGCTTTCTTCATGATCTCTGTCCGCCTCCAACAGTCATACAACACAAACCGGAAAGTCGTGTTTGCTGACCATCGTGCCTGACTGGTCCTTGGCGTTCGGTCGCTATCCAAACAAACACGACAAGAAGTCTCCAGCGGGCATTTCTGCGGCACCTGCAGGTCGGGCGAATAGTCCAGCTCAGTGCGCGTCAGCATCATTGCGGCCCATTGCTGGAAACTAATATGCTTACGACGAGTCAGCCCATATGCCCCATCCCCGTAGGGGAAAAGATCAGGGAACTGCTTCACCCAAAACGAAGGCTCCCACATTTTCAATGGCTCGCCCCCCACAGGCACGATGATGGCAGCTTGCTTGCTGGCAAACATGCCTTCAACATGTTGCTGCATGCAGCTAAAAAAATGGTCTTCTCCCATTTCACCCGCAAGTTGTTGCAATTCAATGATCTCGTGCTGACATGCATTGGAATCGTCCACAGAAGAAATCTTTTCCAGCAAGGTCTCTATCCGGGCAGCTAACGTTTGCAAAAAATAAACAGGGTTGCTGTCCTTCGAGCTCGGGCCGTCCACAATGTATGTCGCCGGCATGGGATCCTCGACAGCTTGCTCTTCCACCTCTAGGTCAGGCTGTTCCTGGTTTTGCAAGCAACAATCAGGATAGTAATTTCCATGTGTTTCCACTAAAGCATGCACAAACCGTACTTCAAGAGAAAGAAAAGAGACTTAAGCAGCTTAAGGTCTACTGCAGCACCTTCAGGCTGCACAAAAGTTTCATCTACATCCAAGGGGGTGATCAACTCCTTGATCACAGCAGGTATGCCACATTCTTCAAACATCCTTTTTGCGGCTTCTTCATCCAAATCAACCTTTGCATACTCAGGGTTGTGTGCCATGAGAAACCGAACTGCCTCGACATAATATTTCCAGTTTACTTCCAACTTCGGGAAACGATCTTTTTCAGTGATGTCTTTTCCACAAAATACCACAGCCAAATGTTCCCGCAAAAACGGCCGCAAGATGTCGAGATCAGCTGGCAACTTCTCCGTGGCAAGCACCCGGCAATCTGCTTGGGGTATTGCAATTGTGTTGCCTTTCAAGACCTGTTGCTGCTCTTCCTGAGGTACTTGCCGCGTTGGCTCTGCTACCTCTTTCGTAACAACAGCCCTAGCCAGAGCTAGAAGTAGCAAGGTCGCATCCGACAACGGATTGCCAGTGCCATCTCTAAAAACGCACGGTGACCTCAGCAGGAGATTGTCGTTTGCTAATGCCATCGCTGGCATATGTGGCTGCAAGCCATCCAGATTGATAGCACAATTCCAGCAGGCTTTCACCGTCGGAGCATTCCCGTGAGCATCCAACTTCACGGACCGGTCTTCGTTCAACACTGGTTCCATTCCTTTTCCATCTAGAAGCCACCGTGCATTTTCTAGAAAAGGATGCCGCACACTGGCTCCCAACAGTTCTCGTTTCGGAATATTTGGCCACCTCTCGGCATAGGCTTCTGCACTCAAGAGCGCATCAACCTTATTCACTCGACTCCTGTGGACACCTAGACAGATCTGCTGGGTGGAATCATCGCCATCATCTGGCCGAATTTTCTCATCGCTGCCGTCAACACACTGCTCATCGTCATCTGCAGGTTTTGTAAACAAATGAAACTGTAGCAGTTCTTCTTTCCACATGGACCGGGCACAGATGACACAAGTCTGCAAGCCCCTTTCCTCTCCTGCAGCCGCTGTCTTGATGTACGTCGCCTTGTTACTGCCATTGAGATAACTATGCGTAGCTTGCCACGTGTGGTTAGACGCCGCCCGGCGAATCTCCGGACCACTGACAGGATATGGTCCTTCCGACTCCTCATGATGCAATACACGTTTCCGATATTCCTCCATCAATCGATCAGGCGTGTGCTTGCCTGCTCTCATGTGAAGCTGCAAATGTTCCATCAGGTTTTCTTCACTGTCTAGATCTGCTCCACACAAAAAGCACGAAACAGGACCTAGAAGCCCAGGGCCTGCTTTGAAATCATGCCGGCCAGCAATGTCCGCAGCAAAGGCTTCTCCTGAGGCTCATGCTTTGGTGTTTTTTTTGTTCGTCTAGACACCGGGAGATAGAACAAAAACCACCCTACTCTACTGTTAGAGTTTACCTCACTTTTCTTAGCAAACGAATCTCCTGCAATATAGTCCTCTAAGGGTGGTTTCGCGCTCCACACATCCTTGCCCAGGATGGCTTCAACATATTCAACTTCTGCTGCTGACAGCCCGCTGCGACCATTCCAGTTTTCTTTCTTGTTCACAACCTTCCGCCACCTCTTAGCCAAGTTGTCTTCTTCCGTAGCTCCTTTTGTCCTGTGTACACGTTTTGGCAGGTTGCCTTCATTGTTTTGCCGGAACGTCGCCACAGCAGCAACAGTGCTTGCCAAGCCCCTATCCACCCACGGCAAACCATCTTTGAAATCATCTTGGTACAACAGCAGCTGTTGCACCAATTTTTGTTTTCTCGAGCTTGACACCACACAAGAGGGTCCGCATCCAATCTCGCAACATACTTTTTGCAAAATAGCTGGCGTGCTTTCACGCAACTTGCCATCCAACTCCGTGCCCCTCAAGGTCAGCAACCATTCCTTAACCATCTCTACGGCCGAATCATCCACATTGACCTCCTCTACATTGAGCTTCTCCTCCAACAAGATTTCTATTACCTGCGTTTTGTTAAGACGACTCGCTCCAGACTTGCCTTGCCTAGTCAAGAGCGTTCTCAAGGACACAGGCCCTTTCATAGGCAATTTTTGTAACTGTTCAACAACCAGAGATTGATTTTCCCGCTTCAAGATAACCTGGTCCCAATGATGATACAAAATTTCGCACACAATGTCGTGCTTGCCCCTCCCACCGCTAATACCTTCAATCCGGCAAGCTTTGGCCAGACCGCTTAAAGAAACCGCACCTTTCAGTGGTAGACTGGCCAACCTGCTTTCAAGCTCTTCTGTTTGAACCACGTCACCCACCAAGAGCACCAAACAGTGTACAGCAGCTTCATCAGCCATATCAGCAGAAGAAGCTTACAGGCTCCATGATCAACCTATTGGCATAATACCAACTATGATCTTCCAAGACACTAAGCTGATGGGGAATCATGTTTTCGTGTATTTCCATTTCCTGACGGTTTTGATGCCGCTGCTTCACAAGCTGCTACTTGTGGCCCTGCCCCACAAATAAAACCGAACCGAAAACATCTTTCTATTTGAACCCTTCACCCGCTGAAGCTGTCTAGCTGCCTGAGACGGCGTTTGAACCAAACTCTAGCTATCGGCGGAGAAATTAGAAAGGCGCTCTTATGCTCGTATTGATTGTTTTTCTGTTCAAACCATCTGATTCTTTTCAATCCAACTTCCAAGAAGTTTCATGCTCGGTCGTTGCCACCGCTCCTCATCATCCCTAGCATCCACTACTAATATCACACCACCACTACAACTTTCCAAGCAACAAGTCACGCTTCGCCGGCAGCTGCTGCAATTGGATCGTCCTACCGGCTGCCGAGTTCACGACACACCTTCTTGGACGTTTGCTGCCAATCTTTCT
>Ga0126342_10021983_pt1 | contig 10582 bp, 10 predicted proteins | sample Cyp1metagenome_FD_92528 | JGI IMG/M metagenome (GOLD analysis project Ga0126342, IMG submission 92528) | Coral microbial communities from Lord Howe Island, Old Settlement Bay, Australia - Cyphastrea 1 metagenome | ecosystem: Host-associated > Invertebrates > Cnidaria > Coral ...
ATGATTGGAAAATTATGACCCGATAGCAATTGTTGATGTTGGGGCGCTTCATGTTTGAGCCATGCCATATGGATGAGGTGGAGTTTCACGCGCCCCCGCGCGAGTCAAAAAGCAAGCGCTGGCATTCGTTCCACCCCTTCTCAGGTAATATATATATATATAATATATATATATATATATAATATATATATATATATATAATATATAAATATATATAATATATATATATATAATATATATAATATAAATATATATAATATATATATATATAATATATATATATATATATAATATATATATATAATATATATAATATATATATAATATATATATAATGATTCTATAAATTATATTCTGTATGTCAGATTGTTCAGCTGGTGTTAAGACTAGTTGCTAGAGGAATCCAATGACTCGGGAGGCTGGTAGCTCTGGTAGCTCTGGTGCCAGCGGCATCCGGACCATTTCGGTCCTGGTCTCAGAGTCTCAGAGTTAGCGGCCGACCGCGGCCGGCCGACCCTTTCGGGGTCTCTCCAAGGCTGATGGAAAGGAAGGCGAGGTGCTCTACATGGGCATCATCGACATCCTGCAGGAGCACAAAGTCGTTTTCAGATCTCACGTGAATTTGACGGTTTTTGCAAAGTTTTTCATAGTTGAGTGGTAGGTAGCCCTTTTGCGTTGCCTGAATTGTCTTTGTGAACTCTGGCCACTTGGGTGTTTTCTCTGGTCTGTTTGGAGCCAGGAGTACACGAACACAAAAGCCATGGAGTCGAGACTGAAATCTTTTCAGTACTCGCTGAAGAAAAACTTTAGGCCTGAGATGGCCTGAGCATGCCTAAGCTGAGGCGGAAACTGCCTTGATTTGTGCCGACAGGAGGCAATCAAACGTGTCAGACGTATCCACGGCGGTGTCTTCGATGCCTCCTTCACACTATGTTTGCAGCCCCAGTTTGGAAACCAGTTTGGAAACTTTGGAACTGGAACTGCTTGTGCTCCACAAAGCCAACGACCTGGTGGTGAGGCCAAGCGTTTCCTGGACTTCATGCGACAGATCTTTCGCTGACACTGGCAGATCGTGAGTTTCACCTTGGCTCCCAGTGGTTGGGACGTTTTCTGCTGAGTTTGACGATTCTTTGATATCTTTGATCTAGATTCATCCTTGTATATAACATAGTGCGCCCGTTTGGCGTTCATATGGCCAATGACCAGCCTCCAGTGCCTCCAATGCTTTGATCAAAAGTGCAGAGCTGCGATGGTGAAATGATGGCATTGAGTGCCGTTGAGTGCCGTTGAGTGCCGTTGAGTGCCGTTGAGTGCCGTTGAGTGCCGTTGAGTGCCGTTGAGTGCACAGGGCAAATGCACACACCAATACAGATCTGAGATGATCTGAGCTTTCCCAATACCTCGTCAAAGACAGCAATTTCAGGGGTCAATTTGGAGCTCACCTGGATTGGGATGATTGGGATATGTTGATGCGTTGGAATCTCGCTCTGCGTGTGGGTATAGTCTTGTTGCGAAGGCTCGACGAGTCACGTTGTTTTTCCAACTTCTGTTTGACATTGATGGCCTATTTCGATAGCAGAAATGTTTCTCGAACCAGTCAGTAAGATGATATTCTGCCAAGATTTTATCATGGTAATTCTTGCGCGGTGGCATGGTCAGAGTCCAGAACCATGCTGTGTGGCTTCAAGTTTCACGCACAAGTCGTGTTGCTGCTTTAGTTGCCAGATTGAGCATTATAGAATTAGACACGACTAGGCAATCTTTTCTCCATGCCCTGGAAAACAAAAGACTGCTGGCTTTGCGGAGGATTTTTCTGTCAGTTTCCTTCAAGACATCAAACATGAATTGCAAGAATGATGACGAACAAGCATTCAATTCCTCTCATTTAGAATATTTTTTGCTATGGGCCATGAGTTTGTGGTTCATTATCTTTGCAGGCGCCGAATTTTGCTTCCCGTGTCAGTCCAATCCCTTGCTAGATTTCCAAGGGTTCTTCTCCATCACGAGGCAATAGTTGAGTAAAGGCAGCGACCAATGATGGCAAGACTGTCAAGACTTGACCTGCCGTAACCGACCCGAGTTTTGGAGTAAATCAGACATCGATGAATCGATGGTGTGAAATCCTCTGCAGGTCTTGCATCAAGATCATCAGGTGTACCAGTGCCTTGGCAAAACGGATTTCGGGTTTCCCTCCGGTGCTCCGCCTTCAGGGGTTTCAATTGAACGTCGTTCCTGTCCACAGACTACAGATGAATCTGCAACATTCTGCAACAACGAATAGTTCAGCAAGGTGTAGCAGTGTAGCAACTAGAAAGACTAGAATCTTTGATCATCTTTGCTCCGATTTTGTACTTTGTATATCTTTGTATGACCTCCACTATATTACATTATATTACTATATCATACTATATCCACTACGTATCATTACTATATCCACTCCCGAGATCGTCGGTGTCTTGCCATTCTTGCCTCCCAGGAGGAACTCTTCAGTGATGTCTCCTTGGCGACCACCTGTCCAGATGGTCATTGCCAAATACCTGCAGGGCACACCTGGATCTTGGATCAATCAGTGGATGTGCAGATCCTTGGACGCAAGCAGCTAACGTCTTTCTGTGACTCGATCCGACTGTACTATGGCGACTATTACAATCTACTAACTACTACTAACTATTATAATTGCTATAGCAAGATATGCTAACAATAACAATAACACAGTCGTTGTTTGTTCAGGAGCTGACTTGTGTTTGCTAAGGACACTGACAATCTTTGGCACTGTGAAGTGGGATACCGAAAAGGATGGGCTTGAGCTTCGTGCCTGCTACATTTTGGTGGGCGAAGGTGGCTACTTCCAGGTAGGCTCACGGACGAGACCCATGGAGTTCCTTGGTGTTTTGGGGATCCCACAATCCCACTGTGTTTGATTCCAATGTTTCTTCGTGGTTTGGTGTTTTGACCCAAGGCTTTCTGCAAGGATTTACATCAAGTGCCTTGGCAAAGAGCACATCTGCTTTTGAGATGCTCTGAATGTTTTCCTGCAGTGGGTTGTCTCGATAGGTCATTCAGGCCAGGCAACCAGATTTCTGTTTCCAGGGCTTTGCCGTTTTCTTGGATACAGGCTCAAGTGGAAGTGATGGTACTACGGCTGCTTACAGCGGGGCTGTTGGTAACGCAGAAATCGTCATTGGTGGTTTTGTTGTGCCAGAAGGTTGGACTGCCCTCATAGCAGCCCAAAAATGACGCAGCCCAATGTTGGACTGCCCTCAATTCACATATTACGCAACCCAAAAATGTCCACCATCAACAGCAAACAGCCTGCGATCTGTGGCTAAGGAAAGGGATGGAATCACATGCACTGTTTGGGGACAGATTCCTTGCCAGTGAGGGCGAGGACGGGTCCTTGGGAGTGCCAATATGAAATTGCTTTTTGGCCGATTGCGGACATCCATGTTTTTCGCATTTATTGAGCCAGTTCTCGGCCCACAAGAAGATGTTCAAGTCCTCCCTGGCCCTAAATGCTGATATTACATAATATACATAATATATATATATATACATACAAATGTGTATGTATATATATATATATATTTATATGTATGTATGTATGTATATATATACATGTATATACAGTTCTCCGAGTTCCTAATCTTCTCATTGATTACACTTAATCATATGTACACATGTATATCACATGTATCTACATGTACATGTCGTAAGTATGTCGTTTTTGTCTTTTGGGCTTGAGAGGCTCGCGTAGAAATTCACGGTCGACGGATGCTGCGGACCTGGTCACTTTTGGCACGCACGGCTGAAAAAGGCACTGGTCTGTGCCTCCAACTTTTTCTATGCGATGCCAACTATACATAGTATGCCTTGTATAGTGTAAAATACACATGTCTACAGTATATACTGCAATTAGTGTATATTACAGAACATACGTGTATATATATATTACATTAATAATGGCTTGGAGAAAGAAGGAATTGAATTGCACAAGGGATTGGTAGTTTAATGATTGGGGTTTATTTAGATTACCGGGTCTAGTTACAATCCAGCATGACATAGGGATATGGTGAATACAAACTATATATTTAACTATGATAAGTGCAACTAAGTTATACAAATAAGTACATACACATGCACAAATTTCATATACATGCCTACACGTATAAATACCATGCCTTTACGGAAAAATAACCAATGTTTTGTCCATGGCACATGTATAGATGAACAGAAACACTGTTGGTTTTTGAACCTCACACCGGTGCTGATGATTCATGGCAATCGTGTGTTGCAGGTGACACTCAACTCTTCCTCAAGCACGACCCATTGACAATGGGTTGGCGCGTTGGAGATCATGTAGGGCTGCTTGTCAGCAAAGAATGCATGTTGTTTGGGTAATCAGAGGAATCCGCGAGATTCAGAATATTGGGAATACTGTTTGACACGACAAGAGACGCACCTTACACAGTAATGAACCAATCTGGGACGGAATATCCGAATAGCACCACGACAAGACTATTCCACACAATGAAAAACACAGATTTGGCCAGATTCTTGAGACTGCACATTGTGAAGACGGGTCTGTCATATATGTCCTGTCGCAAACACAGCCAGAGATCCATCTTAGGGTGGCAACGACCTCACGTGGGGTTTCACCTGAGCACAAGATCATAGACATCGGCGCCTTGGCATCAAAGCACCCGTTCCAACTGTGGTCAACACAAATTAAACACCTAAGAATTCCCTAGATTTCCAGATTTTTCTATATTCTTCTATTTTATGGTTGAGAACTTGAAGGGAAGCAAGCAAAGAAAAGAAGAAGTTGGCATGAACAAGAAGTGACTACTCTAGTGAACACTTCAGTGAACACTTTAGTACTATAAGCCTGGCCGTGTCATGCTGCGCAGGGGCATGGCCGTGAAAAGGGGCCTTGTCCGTGTGGGCCTCCTGTGCAGCTGCAGGACCTGCGACAGTGTGGCGGTTGGACTTGCACAACGCCACCGGAGGCAACTCGGTGACGCTGCACCAAGCAGTTGTTTTAGTGGAAAAAATATTGGATCATTTAGTGCGCAGCCGGGGTGACAAAACTGAAATTTGCCGTCTCTAAAAGAATGAATGTAGTGGAAGACGGACGCTTGTTACACTGACAGAGTCCATCTTTGGAAGTGGGATGTTGCAAGCGGTGATAAATCAAGCTCAGGTGTTGAGAGAGCACCAGCTTCCAATACCATTGATGGGCCTTCCGGATGCAGTTGAGTCGATGGCCTTTCTGGGTGGGAAATGTGTAACCCAAAACGTACCGAGTGAAGAAGAGAAAACCGGTTGGATGTGGGGGTAAACCATGCAAGTTTTGGGAACGGAGGAACCGAAACAGGATTCTTCGCTGACACATGCTGACACTACATGCATCGTTTCGTATCGTTTTACATGATATCTTGTGACATTTGAATGCAATGATTCGATTGCCGTTAACTTTGCTGGGGATGCTTGTTAGATGTCATGGAACATATAGATTAGGATGGGTCATTTAGTCCGTGCGGCCCTGAGAGACCATTCTGATCCATACACCTTTGAGAACAAAGTACTAAGCATCAGTACAGTAGTTGACATCCACTTCTCAGCGAAGCCAAGGCTTCTGAATACAGAATGGTCAAGCTGGTGCGCGCCATACTGCACAGGCCATGTGTTCACTAAAATCTGCGAAGTGTGGCGACCCAAACCCATCAAATAGTGAAGGAACCTTGATTGGCTTGTGGTAATCTGAGATGAGGGGGGTAAATTCGACTGTGTCATAACTGCACTGCATTTGTTTCTTCAGCACAATGAACAGCGGCATTTACGAAGATCACCAGGACTGGATGTTTCGAGTCTATCAGTGAGTTCAATGGCCCGTATCCGTGCGATGTGCAGGTGATGGTGATGAGCACTGGCTCGAGGTTCAACTGGCCATGGAAAGTGAAATGTCGCATGTGAAGCTCTTCTGGAACCGTGAGTACTATTCACCCGTGACCAAGGCTGGTGGCAACCAGATGTTTCACATTTTTTCACATTGTGTGATGAATCGATGTGAAGTGCTGCCAAGATTCCACCATTGTTTCAATGGCTCCACGCGTTGCTCAGTGAGCCTGGATTGGAAGGTGGAAGTCTGCCATGACAGCTGCCAGTCTGTGCTGGCCGCCGTCCAATCCTCTGATCTCCAGAACTTCGAAAAGAACGAAGCGCAGGTGCACACAGCCACAGGCCATGCCAAGCTATGCCGCTGTTCCATCGCGTCGCCAGGTTGTTCAGCTCAATGGATTCAAGGGAACCCACCTCCGAATCGCTGCAGAGTTTGAAGCCTTGTCCAACCCTGAGCGATGGCGCTGATTTCGGATGTTGAAATATGCGAGGATTCGGAGGCAGAAAAATGTAGATTTTCTTAGATGTCACTGGATGTGGTCGGACAGCGTGCTTGTCTATGAGTGCCTTTCAAGCACTGAGGAAGAACAGAACAACTCCACACTGGGCTTAGCTCTTAGTGATAAGCATACTGTTATGGCAAGGCTATGCTTGTTCCAGTTCAATTGTAATTTGCGCTGCTGCTGCAGTTCTCCCCGTGATTGTTCTTGACACCTTCCAAAGCCTTCCAAAGGTTTGTGTTTGCCTGCCTTTCACTGCCTTTCTACTTGATTGATTTCATGCCCGAGTTTTGAATTCAACATGGAGGAACTCGGAGGAAGCCTATGGCATTATGGAATCCTTTTGTTCGTGAGCGACTTAGGCTGGGCTGTTGCTCTACGAGATCCAAGCATATGGGAAGGAAGTTAATGTGACACCTCCGGATGCGCCTGGCTGAGAGCTTCCTGTGTCAGATGGATCAACTGCAGAGTCTGCAGACCTGACTCGCTGTTCGAGAAACAAAATCAGAAGCGTGTGCCCTTCTTGTCAAGTTATGTCAAGTTATGTCAAGTTATGTCAAGTTATGTCAAGTGTCAAGTTATGTCAAGTTGGCATCTGCCAGAGGTGATTCATTTGGACCGACCCCTGGAGCATGAGCACTGGGGTGGCCTCCGGGAGGCAAGCTTTGGACGGCTGTTCTTATGGGACAGGTGGAACTGGCCTTGGGATGTCGGTGATGTGATGTCAGGTAGAGGGCTTCCAGCTGGAGATGGCAGCAGAGGTTGCGCCTCGTTTCACTTGGATGGGACGAGAGATTTTTGGTGTTGGCAGCGCTGGTCACAGTTTGAGTCCAACGTCTGGTGAAGGAGGGCCTTGTCGTAGCACGACTTTGATGCGACTAAGGTGAATCTGAATCGCTCTGTTGTGATCACTGGCGACCACGAGGACTTTTACACTACACGGAAAGGCTGGCCGTTGTGGAGGGTTTCCTATGATTCTTCCGTCAACTTCCGTCTTTTTTCCTGCAGGGTTTCGCACAATGATGGACACGCCACCTGTGCAGGCTTACACACCATTTCTGCCCATGGGGGCGTCATGGACATGCGGTACACCCGCATTGAGTTCTGCCAGAGACTTAGGATTTCAGCTTTTTCTTTGTTTGAGTCAATAACGCGCAATGTGATGCGATATAATATATATATATATTATAAAATTATCCACGTGTTCGGTGCTACAGTGTTACAGGTACCAAACTTGAGGGTTTGGCACCCATGAGTTTCATTTTGACGGTGTCTCCCGGTGTCTCCTGATCGAGGTGGCCAGCAAAACCACATGGGAAAGTATTGCCTCCATTTTCACCATGCCGGACAATGCGCTGATTGCGTCTTTATGGGCAATGCTATTTATGAGTTTCTCGTCAGGTGAACCATGGTGCACCCCGTCCCAATGAAGTGCTTTGAAATGCTTTGAAGCTTTCCAGTGAGAAAGTCAAGCTGAGGTCTGCCCAGATTGGCATCACCGTCCATGGTACCCACCGATCTTTGGTGGAGAGCAACGTTATGTGGGATGTTTCCGCCGCTGGAATTTACACAGAAGATGGCAACGAAATGTTCAATACATTGAGTCCCTTGCCTGATCCTTTCATTAGCTTGTGACCTTGTGAAGAACATGCTTGGCATTTTCAAATGTCTTTTGTATTTGCAAGCCTGTACCAGGCAACAATGTCATCATCTGCTCTTGGCACGAAAAGTGCTCTGGTCCCTGGGATGTACAGCTGAACAATGCAGCAGGCATCTACATGCTGCTCGACTGGTTTGGAGCATTGGTAGTGTTGAAGTTTGATCCAGGGATATCCAGGGTACTTTGTTGCAGTTCATGGGAAAGTAAGGATTGGGATGACAAATAACGTCATCGAGAATCGCGTGGCCGGTTTTGAAAACTGTGCCTTGGCAAACATTTTTCAAGGAGTGGCGACCGCACCTGGAAAAGAAATGCAGATGGCAACCCACAGTTTCTATGGCTGCCCTGTCTCCAAAAAAGTTAGCTGCAACTTCCGAGAGTCGTAGTCAGCAAGACTCATCACACTCCTGATGCAGTCCTGGTCATTTCATGGCATAGATTCATAGATAGTCACTTGATTGTCAAATGAGATGCCGACTCCTTGGCACATCATGGGCTGCCAGGCATTTGGACCCATGGCTCGATCGCCTTGCAGGGGCAAGGCCAAGCCTTGGGCCGAGTTTGTCCACAGCACACGCCCTTCGGGACCTTCCGCGGCAACGTGTGCCATGACAACAACCGCTTTGGGACCGGACGGGGGCGGGGCGGGGCCGCGGACCAGGAAGGGTTTTTCGAGCGCGGAGAAAGCTCAGTCCGGCGTTGTTCGGAAAGACTGCCTTGATCCGTTCGTCGGGAACTAAATAGTATAATTACTTGGATAATCTTCGATATAATCTTCGATACATTATGGCAGCAGGAATGAACACAGGGTAATGAGCCACACGTGCAAGGGAAAAAGCATCCTGCAGGATCTACTTGGACAACCAGAGGCCCCGCAATCTTGAGAGAGATACGCCGCTTGGAAAGAATCGAGCGTCAAGCACAGAATTGCATGGTGCTGCTTTTCATTCCTGGACAACTTTGCACCGAAGTTTGAAGATGTTTGAAGTTTGAAGCACTTTTTGCTGTTAAAGTTTGAAACACAAATGCTTTTGATACGAAGGTCCGGGGACAGGAGAGAAATGAGCCTTTTGGCCTTTTGCGAAGCATTTACAGTATATCCACTGCCAAGGAATGGCTTCGTGATAGACATGGGTTCCTGTGGCGAATTCACAGAGGATGGTCGCGACAATGGGCTTATCCCTGCGAACGTCATCGAAGACCAGTTTGATTGGCACAATGATTTCGTTGGCCAGTAGCATGGATTTTATATGATTTTATATTGAACTATTGAACTCAATTATTGCAGGGATTATGAAGCCTCCCTGCAAGCTGCTGATATAGTTGCACTAGTTGCATGGTATAGTGTGTAAGTATTTCAGGCTGAGCCTCTGAGACGGACCTTTGCGGTTGTACAGTTCAGTGCTTCCAAGGTATTCCATGGGAGATATATCTTTCCGTCGGCTTGTGAGCGTGAACAACGCTCATGATTTATACTGGAAAGAGTCCAAGAATTTTGCAGATGGATTCTTGGCAGTTCGGCCCTTCGTTGCGACTGTGCAACGGCGGAATGCGACATCCGAAATCGCTTGCAGATGCGAAACCATGGTGACATGTTTGACTGTCCTCTCATTTTTAGGTTATGCAGATGACTGTTCAGTGTCGATCAGCCCTTTGTTTCCGGATTGAGAGGCAAATCTGCAAACACCAATTCAGTGAATACGAGTGGAATAGTATTAGAACTCCACCAATGCCTTCACATGCTTTCACCCTTTGATGCAGTCTTTCTGTTTGGTACGTGGATGTGCATCCAAGGAGTGTCCCATCATATACAAGACTCTCTCTTCCTAAGTGACCCCCACGTGTCACACTCAGTGCCAACTTCTTGGATGAAATTTGCCAACTGACAGGATGAACCGAAGCCTCTTTTGACCTCCGTTCTGGCTTCCCTTGAGGACAGCACCATCATCAAAATTGCCTTGATTGCTGGGCCTGCTGGGCCGCAACTTACTTGCAATTTGCACCCGACCCCTCTACCGTGTTTTCATTTTTGGGACAAATTGAGGCCTACATAATACCAATCCTACAGCACCAGAAAGTACCTCAAACGCAGCTACAATCCCAGTGGAAAAAACAATTCCTCTACCAACAGCTGCTGCATGCCGTCAACCTACAGCACAAGAAACCGCCGCAGACATAGCGCTAGTCTTCGTTGAAGCACCCATTTTTCCAGCATGCACGGCTGTATGTTCCCAACCTACAGCACCAGAAAATACCCCAAACATAGTGACAGTCAGAGTTGAGGCACCCATTTTCATAATTTTCCCACCATATTCTACGGTGCGTTGCCAACCTACAGCACAAAAAAGCACCTCAGCGGCAATCACAGCATCCTACAGCACCAGAACCCGCCCTAGACAAACGGCAATCACAGAGGAAGCATTCATTTTCCCACCATACACAGCTGTATGTTGCCAACCTACAGCACCAGAAGCCACAGTCAAAGCAGCCACTTTCCCAACAGAATTACTGTAGTCGAAGCAGC
>Ga0126342_10021984_pt1 | contig 10582 bp, 9 predicted proteins | sample Cyp1metagenome_FD_92528 | JGI IMG/M metagenome (GOLD analysis project Ga0126342, IMG submission 92528) | Coral microbial communities from Lord Howe Island, Old Settlement Bay, Australia - Cyphastrea 1 metagenome | ecosystem: Host-associated > Invertebrates > Cnidaria > Coral ...
TGACCCCTAGTTAGTTGTAGTTTGGTTCACCTTGACTTGTTTCATCTGCAGCCGTTTTCGACTTCGTTCAGCGTAGATAAAAGGGTAGAGCCCAAGTGTGAGTTGCTACTTTTTCCGCTGCATACTTTCATACAAACCCAAATATTGCATTTAAATACAGTAACCCCAAAGCAAGAGTATTTTGTTGAGTATTGAACCCCACAACTCATTGGCCATCAACATTCTTGACAAACTCCCAAGATTATTGTTGGTGATTCGACTCATATGCATTGTTATGGGCAATGTGGTAGTGTCCAGTTACTTGTGTGTTTCTCTCTCCAGTTATAAGTTGGTTTATAAACCCCATGAATACATATTAATACTATAGTTACTGGTTGGTGGTTTGGAACATTTTTTTATTTTTCCATATATTGGGAATGTCATCATGCCAGCTGACTTTCGCTCCATCATTTTTCAAAGGGGTTTGCGTATACCAACCACCATAGAATTCAGCCATATATTAACCACCATTAACAGTGTATTAACCAGGGTGAACTATCATTTACTATGGAAAATCACCATGTTTAATGGGTTGGGGGGCCATCCGAGGAGAACATCTTGCTGCAGACGCGCAGTCTGCCGCAGGTCTCGACGTTTCCACGGGGAGAGTTGCAGCCACCGTCACCCAGGTTCCGGGGATTGCCGCGGTGTGCGACTGGTGGGTTTTTTGAGTCGGTGATGAATAGGAAAATCATCGGGAAATATTGGAAAAACAATTACCCATAGGATCCATGTATGCTATATATGGTAACATGGATCCCATCAATATACCCCCAATGTTAGCATATATACCATACATGGATCCTATGGGTTATAAATGGAAGTTTATCGTTTTATGCTAGTGAGTGACCTAACCCCTTCCTGGGTTTGACTGAAAGAAAATATTTGGCACTCCATTCAATCGACTGCCACATGTGCATACTGTAACCATCTCGCCGGCACGGCTCGGGCAGACCCGATGGAGAGATAACCAATCCACTGGTTAATCATCATTTTCCCTCCGCAGACATTGGCAATGTGACAGGGTATGTCCCATTTTCAGACACACCCTCCTATGTTGCTGGTTGGTGGTGTGGAACATTTTTTTATGACTTTCCATATATTGGGAATTTCATCATCCCGGATCATCCCAACTGACTTTCATATTTTTCGGAGGGGTTGAAACCACCAACCAGGTTGTTTTTTTTTTGGGGTTTTGCTTTGGTTCAAATTGCTTCAAATAGCCTTGCATATGATTTTCTAATACTGGAGTGAAGCCGCCAGAAACCATCCCCCTTGCATATCTATCACCCCCAGTCATGGTTGGCATGGGATGGTGACTATGGCATTGGCTTTACCACATACCACAGACTCAGGCCTTTGGAAGTCTAGGGCTGCTTGCCTGGTCAAAACCTGTCAAAATCTGTGTGCGTTTGCTGTCAAACTTGATGATCAATGGCCAATTTTTTGCACATTTTGGGCGAAAGTTGGAGTGTACTGATGATCAATGGATTAGAAGGACATCAATAGCTGACCTCACCATCTAGGGAAGCCGGGAAGCCCCTAAAGTTGACCAGCCTCGACCTGTTCTTCAGTGCTGTTTGGGGAACAGGGATTGCTTCAAAGATTGCTACTATTGATCGTTTAAGCCTCAAAAAGGGACAGCGAAAGAGGGATTTTGTTGTACATTTTCCTGGATTTTGATACTTGGGACCTGTGATGGCGTTTGGTGAGTTTCAAAGCACAAAATTATGGGGGTAACATGTGCTTGACCACCGCTGATTCAAATTTTCTTGTCCATGTAGATCCCACATCCGACGAAGGAACCATTCATTTTAAGAACCTTGATTGAATCCACGTGCAATGGAATTAACATGGATTGATTACCCTCTGGTAATTTAACACTTTGCTATTGAAAATGGCCCAGTCGAAATAGTGAGTTTTCCCACTAATAGCATGGCGATTTTCCATAGTTATGTAACAGTTGACCAGAGGGTAACCATCATATATCCCATTAAATCCCATTAAAATACAATAAAATCCCATTAAATCCCATTAACATACCATTAAATATATATGGGTATCAAAAACATGAGTCAAATCTACTTACTCTCTGACATTCTCTGAGATTATCTGACTCGTTGCGGCCAAGCTACAAGGTGGTGCCCTTCAGGTTTGAGTTGGCGTAGTTTTCACCCTTCCAACTCCAGATTTATCTACCATAAACCATGAATAAAGCCTTAGTATTCAAGGTATATAACATTTAGCTATTAGTTAAGCTAGTTCTATTCACCAACTTCGCCAACATCATGGGCCAACATCTCACCTATCAATCCCCATGTGTTTTGCAGATCCGTCAGGTACGCGGAGCTGCCCTACATCCGTCCGGCGGACCGTCGGGTGAAGCTGATCGACTTTGGCAATGCCACCTACGTGTCGTGGTGACCGTGGAACTGGCCATGACGGCCATGGGAGACTTCGGAGATCATTTGGAGAATGGATTGGATCACTTACTGGTGCTTAGTTAAACGCAGGGAATTTTCGGGATCCATAATCCATCACATTCGTAGTAATCATCATCCCAGCAACCCCCAGCAAGCCATCCAGCAACCCTACGTAGTTTCGCACCAGTAAGATCATCCTGGAATAGAAAATTCGGAGATCATTTATTTCTGAGAATGGACGATTGATCATGAATTACTGATTCCATGAAGTGTTAATTAATGGGATTTAGACTGCCAATGGGATGATGAAATACTAATGGAAAATGGAAAATGAATGGCATCCAAGAGGATTTTGTTGGGTCATTGGTGGAACTATCCAGTGGTGAATGGAGGGAGCTAAGGAGCTATAGGTATCCATGTTTCCTCTTAAATGGGCCAACCACATCAGAGTTAAGTTGATTTAAACCCATGTTGACCATCAAACATGGGAGTGTCATAGGATTTCAATGAAGGTGAATTGCTTTTCTTCACCGCGTTTCACCAGGTAGTTCCTCCAATTTTGTTTGTTGCATTGTGGTTAATCCCCATGTACCATAGACATATCTAGTAATCTAGTATCAATTGTAGTATAATCTGTTGACAACCCAATAATCTGTGGAAACACTCCGGCACTCCAACGGTGTCCAAGGTTGACATGCATCACTCCTCCATCATCCAAACGCGACAGCCCTTCGCCAACAGCCCTGGGGATCCTGTTGTCGGTGGTTTCACTAATCGCTGTGGTTGACATCACCATTTTAAACATGGTTTAATCAATGGGAGATCTCCAGGATCCAACAGATGGAGGTACGTTAGTACCATATAAGGCCTGAAATGGAGGTATATACCTCCAATCTAGGATCCTGAAATGGCCATTGATTTAATAGGTGAATCATCAATGGGCCATGTTCCATCCATTCTTGAGAAAGGTCCATTCGTAGCTGTATCGGCTGGATCATCTATACAATGTGAGGCCCCCCAGTTATAAGTTGGTTTATAAGCCCCAGTAACTATAGGCATAAGTACCATAAACCATGGTTATTGGAGTTATAAACTAACTTAGCTATCTTGGGGGCCTCACATGGTAGCTATGGCCCGTTTTCATCCATGGAAACCATAGCTATGTTCAAGCAGAGGGTTGATGTTGTCGGAAGCTTCATTGGATCGGTGGGATGGCTTTTCGAACCGGAAAGCCATGAGTTTTAACCATGAAGATCATGGGGGCCGGCTAAAATGTTCCCATATTTAAATGGTTAATATGTTCCGTTTTTGGATTGGTTTGAAGCCATGGGTTTTAACCTGTAATGTCAACCCTGGATTAATAAACCCCGTTTACGGCTGTTTAATTGGGAGGGTACCATTGAAGTACCATATTGTGACTATTTGGAGAGTACCCCCTAATTAATAAACCATTGTTTATTAATCCGGGGTTGACATTGAATGTGGTTTTAACCCTTAAACCAATCCAATGAAGGTCTCCCGGACGAATCCTCCGTGTTTTTGGCCATGTCCGAACCGCCCAAGATGTGGCAGAGGCGCCCTAGCGCAGGTCGGTTTCAACCTGGCTTGATGGATTATTGTTCAAGAAATGTTATGGCATAATGTCAACCTTGGATTTGTTTATGTTAAACAGGTATGCTTCATATATCAACATACTGCTGTTTATAGCAAAACTCCTGCACCTGTTGTGTTGATAGGTGATGTATCCCATTATTTAAAAAAAAACAAAAGGTTGAAAAAAACATCCCTTTGGTGCAGGATTTCTGAAAAATCCGCAGTATGGTGTATACATTGTCCAAAGATGGCCAGGACTTACCATGCGGCACGTCTTTGAAGCTTGAAATAAAGGGTCAGACCTTCTCATGGTGGATATCTGTTTGATATCAAAAAACCATCACTTGCAACACCAAAGGGGTGAATTCGGAACATTTAAGCAGGCCTGGTTTACTTGGTGATGGGTCAAAACCTATGAAATCACCATAATCTTCAGGGATTCAGCCGAAGAAGCATCCATTTTCACCAGCTACAAGGTGGTGCCCCATAGTTAGCTAAGTTGGTTTATAACTCCCATAATTATGGTTTATGGCAGATATAACTATACTTAATGGGGTTTATAAACCAACAAACATCACTGGGGGGCACCATCCTGTATGACTTAATTTGACTCATAGCCATGGCTGAGGCTTCAACGGTTCACCAGCAGCACCCCCTGTGTCGCCCAGGTATCGTTCTCCCGAAGTCGTTCTCCACCTGGGCTGGAGCGAGAAGGCGGCACCTTGGACGTGGCAGCGCCGTCCGACAGAAGATGGCACCATGCGTAACGCAACTGGTACGTAGTATATGTGGTAAAGCCAATAATAACTGGTTGGTGGTTTGGAACATTTGGATTATTTTCCATATATTGGGAATTTCATCATCCCAACTGACTATGTTTCAGAGGTGTTGAAACCACCAACCAGATAAATAACAATAACAATGACATGATAAGCCAACAATAAAACAACAATATATGATAACCATTATATATAAGAATAAACAATAATAATAATCATAATAAAGCATCCCCAATTATTTGGGGGTATGCCTGTCATTCTATTGTGATAAAATCATGCCTCTATTTGGCATGATTTGGCCGATTTTTAGTGTGAGGAAAAACCGCAGGTGGATCGTTCAATAGCAATGCTGAGCACGGAAAACTTTGGAAAGTTTCATCAATATTTAGAGATTCCGTTTAAAAGAACAAAAGCAAACACCATCCATCACAATTCAGAGACATTAATCAAACTTCAGAGAAATTAATCAATCTTATGAACAAAAGATCTCAACTTGTTTCAAGATTGAAGCTTAACCTGTTGTTTATCCAAACTTCAACCAAGATTCCGAAGCATCAAATAACAATCAACATTTAGAATATTCCATAAGTGTTCAATTTCTTGACCGTGAATCTTCTCCAGTATCAAAGCGCACAATTCACCCATCCTGTTTAAAAACATCCATGTTATCATCCTGTTGCCTAGCGTCCTATGACATGGCAACAAGTCATCAGAGGGTTTTGGGACTACGTGAGACCCTACAATGTGAGGCCCCCCAGTTATAAGATGTTATAAGTTGGTTTTTAAGCCCCAGTAACTATAGGCATAAATACCATAAACCATAGTTATTGGAGTTATGTTCACCAACTGAATGCTATCAAATCGGGACCTTGGGGCCTCACATGGTAGGATTTTTCCAAGGGATTGGTTGGATGACTAAGGATCTCTGGAGCTTGGGTTGCATCCTGTGGGAACTTTACAGTGGCAACATGCTCTTCGAGACTCACAACAGTGCTGAGCATTTAGCGCCTCGGGATGACCCGTCAGATGACATGACTAAATGATCCTTATACTAAACTATATATATATATAATTACATTTGCACACACACATATACATAATATATATATATATACACTATATGACTATATATATATATATATTGATATATGTATATTATATCACATGTTGCTTTTTTTCTTTATGTTGCCCAAATTTGAGCCTTGTCCTTCTAGGTGCATCCAAGTTTATAAATGGTCATAATCTAAGTCATAGCCCAGTGATATAACTGAAATCGTATCCCACTCAGCTTCTTGGGATGTCATCCACTCCCCAAATCCATAAACCTCCAAAGAATCACGTTCTCAATTGCGGGCACATGACGAAAAAAATGTCCCCCTTGATTGGTATTCCCATATGTTTGGTTGAAATTCCACGAAGCCCCAACTGCTTGGTGGTTTGGAAGATGAATGGATTATTTTTCTGGTAAACATACAAAAAACTCTGGAAAATCACCATGCTATTAATGGGAAAACGGAAAACTATTTCGACTGGGCCATTTTCCAGTTCGCAACCTGTTAAATGACCAGAGGGTATTGGGAATGTCATCATCCCAACTGACTTTCACTCATATATTTTTCAGAGGGGTAGGGCTCAACCACCAACCAGCAACAAATATATCCATCAAAATCACCTGAGTGGCACCCCCAAGGTACAGTAAGATACAGCAACCACCATCACCAATCTACCCTCTGGTAAACTAACAGTTTGCTATTGAACATGGTCATAGAAATAGTGAGTTTTCCCAATTAAAAATTGTGATTTTCCATAGTTTTTTGTATGTTTACCAGAGGGTATTCCCATTTTTTGTTGGGTTAAATCCCCACGAATCCCCAAACCGAGGCCATGATGGAACGAGACTTGGTGCAATGCCGAGGTCTTTGCGGGGCCGGGTTCCCCGCGGCCTAGGCGCTAAAAACAGATCATGGAACCCTTAGAAAACCATCAATAACAACGGAGGATCAATGGAATATGTTTCTAGGATAATGGACTTTTTCATGGGATAACACTTTTCCATGGTGGGATTATGACTTAACATGACTTAACATTGTTGGTTTTTAAATGATTTAATAGGATTTAATTTGGATAAATTATGACGAACTCACATCGCGACCTCACTGGAATGATGGGAATTGGATTCGGGCAATCAGCCCCATAGCTGGCCGAACTTTTCAGGTTCGTGAAATATTGTAATTTCCCCAGATGGATGTTCATAGTCTTCCATATGTATCTTCATTTACAGTACTAGAGTACTAGAGGGTTTAAGACGAAAATAAACAAAGCCCTGGATGAAGAAACTGAAGCCCTCGGTCAAAACCAGGGAAAAGTTGTGTCGGACAAACAAGTTGTGTCGGTGACCTTCATCGAGGATAAAGAAATGATGCGCCTCGATCCTGTGCACATGGCATGTGCATGGATTAAGAAATGATCAGATCTTGATGATGTGCCTGGCTAGTGGGATGATGTACGGCTTCTAGATTCCAAAATACCGCGGCGATGGTAGCTTCGAGCCTTCAGTCCCTAGGGCATCTGGAATCCTAAAGTATAATGGATTTGTCTATGAATTGATTGAAGGAACACCTACTGTACACAAGACCAGTGGTTTTAATTGACATATAGGTGGTTTCCTGTCAACAATCAAGGAGCGAGACTCCAAAAAAGAAACTCCCCAAGAGTAAACGGGATTCAACCAGTTCTCGATTTCAAATCATATATAAACCATAGATAAACCATATAACCATATGGGCATGGATCAATACCTATACATACCATTTTTAGGGGAATGAACATCCATTTACCAGCTATTTTGATGTTCACCAGGGGTACAAGGTTTTGACACACTGCCATATATAAACCATATATAGACCATAGATAAACCTTCATGTTTTTTGTCTATTTGGCGGGTTTTTTCGTGCAAACAACACCCAGCGTCACTTGCTGAGGAATCTTGGAACCATTCCCAGAAACTCGGCCCTGACTTGTCGGGTCGATCTTGGGGCCAGCGGTTTTTTATGTTTTTTTCACCAGGAAATTGAGGAACAACTGACATTCCACTGACAACTAGCTAACTTGAAATGTGTATCTCAGGTGATTCATGTTGAAATAGCAAAGATGGGAACGCTTTCCATGCTTGAGGGAGGATCGATTAGGATTGGAGGTGCTGAAAACCAAAGCTGGACTTCAAAAAATGCAGCTTATCCAATTTCCTGTCGTGAACCTCGCGAACTTTTTTTGCAGTTTTTCCTTGCTGGCTGAATTTTCCCCACAATCTCCCATCCCCAGCAAGTGATTTGGGTGTGAAAATAAGGCATGCCTGAATCTAGTGGTTTGAAATTCAATTGTCCCTTTCAAAACGCCCTGAATTGGCGATTCAAAAGAACCCAGATGAAGCCAGTTTCAGCCAAATTGATCCAAATTGGATATATAGGCAACGTTGCTTTTCATGTTGCCTAAACATCATACAAGGTGGTGCCCCCCTAGTTATAAATTGGTTTATAAACCCCATTAACTATAGATATATCACCTATAAACCATAGTTATTGGAGTTATAAACCAACTTAACGCTATCTAGGGGCAACCACCTCATAGGAACCAGAGATAGATCCCCCACTCTCCGGACATCTCAGGAGTCGATGCTCTCGCGGGTCAGCGGCAAGACGAAGACGCGCTTTGTGGCGGAAGTCACGGAGGATCAGCACCGGCTGCAGTGGCCCAAGAACGCCGAGTCTGAGAGATCCGCGCCTGGGATGGTGCCAGTAAATCTACAAGTATATGGCTGGGAAATCAAATTATATAATATATTTAATTATATATTTATATATTTATATTCTTTTTAGACAGTATATATACAGGCATTCCATCAAGCTTTAAATTTAGTACGTTCTGATATATTGTATATATATATATATATGTGTGTGTGTGTGTTCTTACATGTGAATATGGATCAATGCCTATCATATTAGGGCGATGAACAGCCATCAATAGCAGCTGCTTTGCAGAAGTGGCACCCCCTGCCGGGATGATTTTGATGACCAAACGGAACAAAGGGCGCTCCATTTGACCAATCACCATCTATGGGAGAATGATATGTAGCATTACCCTCTGGTAAACTAACATAGCTATTGAAAATGGCAATTTATAGTGGCTTTACCCATTAAAGATAGTGATTTTCCATAGCTATGTTAGTTTACCAGAGGGTATATGTTTGACTATTAGGTGGAATGAGATGTCATACCCAGCTGTGAGAAGTTGAAAATTGTTCAGAAACAAGGACTTACCCTGGGGTAAACTAACATAGATGATCATAGATATGGGAAAACCCATGATTTCGGAACATGATCTACTTTCATGGTGGGATTTCCACATCAGTACTTTGCTGGAGGGTACGTGCGGCTGAAGAAATGCCTAACCTGGTCTATGAAAAATCACATGGACAAAAAATCTATCAGGAATTCTGCAGTGTGTAAGATGTTGACCATTGCTGACCCCTTGAAATTTCATCATACTCTCTGGAAACATTCCAATTTGGAAATCATCATGTTTCAACAGGAAAATTAGATCTAAACAGATACTGACTTGCTTCACTGAGAAAACACAAATCGGGCTGGATTCCGATTTTTGGGCTACTAAGGTGCTGAAAGTCTGGAAACAGTGGCCTCTGGAAGATCGGGTGCCTGCTGAGCACTTGGTGTCTCGGTGAAGCGATGTCAGGTGGTGCCAAAAACATAAACCTGTCCAGAAATGGCGGTGGAATGCTCTTGGCCGCATTTGGTTTTCCAGTGCGTTCTCCTGCTTTGTTTGTTGCTGAACAATGGGTAAAGACTATGTTGTTGAGACAAAGTCTCAAACAACATCAGGCATCACAAATTCGGCCCAAAATACATGTAAAAGAACTAATCTAAAGTTCTAAAGTGACTTCTTCATATATTTGTTGATGGAAAAGCTCGGAAACAGCCCCATTTTTCCCACCTTTTCCCGTCGTTTTGGAGTCGTTTTCCCCACGTCTTCGCGCCGTGGCCCGGTGGCGCGAGGACTTCGTGCAGTTCCTGCGGGGGCTCCTGGCGTTGGAGCCCTGGCGGAGAGAGGTGCCGCAGCAGTGCAGGCGCGGAGCCGGGATGGCCTATTTTAAGAAAGACCTACGTATATGATTATACATGTAGATATAATGATATATGATTATAATATTATATATATATATATCTATTTAATTGCCTTCGGCAAGCACGCCGGCCATAGAGAGGTGGCCCCAAGGGAGTTTGATGTGCACTCTAGGTGGAAGCCCGCGAGAGAAGCAGAAGAGAAAAGAAGGAGGAGAAGAAGAAGAAGAAGAAAAAGAAGAAGAAGAAGAAGAAAGGAAGACGAAGACAAAGCCCTAAGACGGAAGCGGCTTGTGTAGCAAGTGCTGGCTGTAACAACCTATTGATCGTATACTGCTACCAAATTAGTACCGCCCCCAGCAAAGAGCGCCAGATACTATGTATGAGCCTCTGGCTTGACAGCAGACCGCTGCATGGAAGGAGACAGGGTGGAAGCGGAGAGAGATTGCCCCAAGGGAAGTTGATGTGCACGCTAGGTGGAAGCCTGAGAGAGAAACAGAAGAGAAGAGAGGAAGAAGAGGAAGAAGAGGAAGAAGAGGAAGAAGAGGAAGAAGAGGAAGAAGAGGAAGAAGAGGAAGAAGAGGAAGAAGAGGAAGAAGAGGAAGAAGAGGAA
>Ga0126342_10021985_pt1 | contig 10582 bp, 12 predicted proteins | sample Cyp1metagenome_FD_92528 | JGI IMG/M metagenome (GOLD analysis project Ga0126342, IMG submission 92528) | Coral microbial communities from Lord Howe Island, Old Settlement Bay, Australia - Cyphastrea 1 metagenome | ecosystem: Host-associated > Invertebrates > Cnidaria > Coral ...
AATATAACCAAAAAGAAACAGTCAAACATTTCAGATTACAAGATTGAACAAAAACATAACAGCCTCCCACCTGACCTACAACCTGTCTTGTCCTAGCTTCCCCCTTCTACCATTTTTTTCCCAGCCTTTGACCAATGCCCAAGAATCCAATCCACAAGCCGTGAAGGGGTTGGTTCCGTAGCGTGTTGTTGTTGACATAAACCTCGTGGCAGTAACAATGCACCCGGCAAACGTGAGCAAAGCTGGACAAGACGCTCAAATTCGTGACAAGGGGAGTGGTAAAAGATGGTAAAAACAAGAGTCACGAGAGTCAAAGGTAGTTTCGCATGTTTTTTTTCGGTTAAAGTGGTCTTGCACTGAATGGTTTCTCAAGGAGTAACCCCTCAAAGCAGGCCCGCAGCCTGTAGCCATTCACGCTTGGTGGTGCAGCCCACAACATTCTGGATGTCTCAGGCAGCAGGGCATCGCTTCAAGAGGAAAGGCAAAGCTGCTGTTCTTATTTTTCAAAATAGTTGAATTGAGTCACTACTAATATGGAACTTTGCAAATTAATGCAGCACGCATCAACAGTCTTCTTTCTCTGAAGCTCGTAGGTTTCATGTACACAACAAAGCTGCAGACAAGCTAAAGCCCCCCCCACACAAGGTACAGGAGGAATACTTGAAGCCATAGCAGTGGCCCAATACATATCAAAATGAGGTGACTGCCACTGCAATTCCGAGAAGAAACTTCCAAGAGCTGTCAATTATTTCCACCAAGGCACGTTTCCAGCTGTTGAGTTCTCTGTCCACATCTCCTGTGTGGCATTTTGAGAGGCTCGAAGATTCCTTGGCATAGAGCACCACAGTATTGTGAAAGGGAAACCAGTTTTATAACTTCCATGAACTTCCCATATCTCCTCAATTTTTTCCAAACATCCATTTTTTAAGCCAACGTAAGCCCAGGAGCGGTGGGGAAGCCACCGCCAGGCTGATCAGAGTCAGGAACTGCCAGCGTGCCACCATGGTGCCTTGGTGTTAGAAAAATTCAGGTCTCGCAGTGCCAAACTGCCAAATGCGCCAGTTATAAACACATTGTGTTATATGGATTAATATAGCACATCTATATAATATGTTAACCAATGTGTCATAATAATTGAAACCAGATTTGAATATAACAAATTGAAACGATGATGACTTAATGATAACAATGTTTGATCAAACTCTCAGACTCCTTGAAATGTAAACGCACTAGCCTGTTACTCTGATGCGATATGATGATATGCTAACCAAGCTCACTGCGGAAACCCTGCACCTATACTGAATGTCTCAGGAATTGCAAAGCCTCCCTTGATTATGGACCCTACAGATCCTACAGTCAATTGGGTTTGTCTGGAAATATGGTATGTACCTGAAATTCACGGGTTCATCATCATTTTCCCAAAATTTAATGACCGAAAATTGAGGGTGACCCAATTCTTGGGCACGCCCCAACCGTAAATCAAGTCCTTCCAAGCATCTTTGGGTGCAGCTGGAGGGAGGGGCGGTGAAGAAGAAAAGCTCAAAATAACGCTGCGGACATCATGGGCTGCGTGGGGGATGGTTTTCTCATATCCAAATTTGCCCTCCCATGACTATCCCATATTCTCCCCTAATTATCCTCCTATCCCACTTTAACCAGCAGAAAGTATCCAACCCAACCCATCATAGATCAAACAGGGCATGGAATATATCACATGGTTATTTAGCAAGGCTGTTCAAAAGAAGCCACAGGGTTTGGCGCCTCGATGGTACATCGCAGATCACATCCGACTTCCTTTGCAGGTGCCCAGCTGAAGGTCGAGAAAAACCAGCGTCCGTCACAATCATACACTCATTCAGAATTCAAGCTGTATAATCTATGCACATACATACATATATATATATTATTATTATTATTATTATTCTTATTATTCTTATTATTATTATTATGCATATATATATATATACAGACTAGGTGTAAGGACAGTATGATGTCCTATATCATGTATACATATTTATTGAACAAATTGGTATAATGCGTGTAGAGTCTCGACATTCAACTTCACATGCTGCCTGGAGGTACTGATCCAGTGGGGAACCAGCAAAATGCACCTCCTGGCCGCATGGGTATCTTAGGACCTCTTCCAACAAGTGAGGTAAAAATAGATTCGGGTTGGTCTGGAAATGGGGTATACCCCCAAATGGATCTAAATGGCGAACCAAAAATGGCTGTTTGAATAGGGAAACTGATGATTGACCAATGGATTTCTGGCTAGACAAACCTATTCCTTTGAGAAAATCTACTTTGTGTGTTGGTGTGGATTTTGATCCTAATTTGATTTAGTCAATTTGACACATATCCCTGTAACATCCTGGAACTAGGCATTATTATGCATTATTATGCATTATTCAAACTTATTCACAAGTCTGGTGCTCACCAAAGCGATTCGGATATTGTATGGAGCCTGTCGGGGTCCCTGGCAAATTGGAATATACAAGCGCGTCGGTATCTTTGGCAAGTGCCATGAATGTATCAATGTCACAAGTTTGTCACTGCAAACATTCTCCGCTTTCAAATGTATGGATTCATCTTCGATCAGTCTGTGCCTCGATTTCCATTCGGCGAACCGCAGGCCCGGTCAGCAAAAGATGACCCAATAGTCTACGTTGTAAAGTGCCTAAATGTCAGCCTGAGGTGAGGTAGATGGGAATTGGTTGAATGTCACGCAAACAAAAGATCTTCTTGGACAGCAAGTCGTCATTTTTGGAAATATTCATCTCACAATGTGTTTTCACTTTTCTGCGCGCAAGCTAATCTTGATCCCCCGAAAGGTGCATGTTCCAGTGCGCGCCTACATCTATGTAATGCATTTTGTGGATGTCGATAGGTGCTTGTCTCAGATTAAGTTGCAACTTCACTGCTGCTGCCTCTCAGCACATGTCCCTTTTCCAGAAGGAATTTAAGCCCTTCACTGCCGTGAATTCGATGATCACGCACCGAACCAAGAGGTCTCTTGAGCTATCAAAGATGCACGCTGTATTTTAAGCAGGACATTTTGTGTGTGCTTTCCTGAGAGACAAACGCAGTAACTCAAAATCCCTTTCTTTTAAGCTGAGTATACACTTTGTGATCGCTTCTACATTTGAAACAGTTGGTCGGTTGGGAATGGCTCGAAAATGTGTACACTGGACCAACGAAAAGCTTGTCATTTTCAGTATCAAGCCATCAAGCCATCCATTTTGGGAAATTAATTCTTTTGACCATACCCAAATACTTCACACTCAACACCCTGATGACAGATCCTTAGATGCCCAAAGAGCAGAGTCAACACCCCTGCGGCCTTTTTGTGGACTGGGTAGAGGTAGGTTCACTGAACGAATTGATGCAACAAGAAGCCTCTGTGCATATCTTACAAATAATTACACACCTGCAAAGAGCCAAAAACTCAAGTTGCTGTATGCTATCAAACCTGACTGCAGACATATTTTTGATGCAGATGTGCGAAACGCCACGATGTGTGATACCTCGAATTCACAAAAAACAACAAACATTGATCGAGTCGGCGCAAATGGCTATCACGAGCCGCTGAGCGACGCCTTTCCACTTGCGCTGGAGGCGACTTCTGCAGAGCCCTAGCGCCAAGATGAAAACTGTCAAGTCAGCAGAATATGATGGGATATTATCTACTAATGGACATAACATATGATTGGGCATGGATGGGCATGGAATATCATCAAGGAGGTGAATCTAAATGAATGGCACGGCAGAACCAAACACCACAGAAGTTCTGTTGAACTTTGGGCGACCTCACTCGCAAGTCATGGCCGGTTGCAAATCAGGCCTCACACATAAGAGGACTTGGCCGATTCTGCCGTGAATTGATCCCGAAATTGGCAAAATCATGCTCTACTGACTCTGCTTCGGGATCCAGGCTCCAGGCTTGGGTTGAGAAAGCTCTGCGGAGACCACAAATGAACCTGGCTAAAACGCATCAAAGTTCTCCAAGAGTGGAGACTGAGACTGGAAGCCTATCAGGCCTATCATCTCTCGAAACATGCCAGGAAATACTGTGGCACAGCGGTAGCCGTGGAATCCTCAGCCGCTTCTTCATTGATTGGTGGGTGAAAAATCACGTTCAATCCATCCAATATGCTATCCTTGGATCGTCAAATTCCTATGGATACAAAAAATGTAGGCTGCAACCACCAAGCAGTTAACATCTGGGTCTGTCTGAAAATAATTATTGCCCCCAAATTGCCATTTCATGATATTTCAATATATTTCATGGGAATGTGATGATAAACATTGAAAAACCTACGTATAAACCATGGGATTTTTATGGGAAGCCCCAGAAAACTTCCGCACCTCGTTAAGGCGATCCAACAGCCTGGGCAGCTCTGGAACCTGGAGACTCAGCGATGTGTCAATGGGGCCCATAATATCGCCATTTGTTGGGAAACTGATGATAAACCATGGAATTTCGGAGGATTTTGGGGTACCCTATCTTCAGATAAATCCATAGCACGGAAGATTACAAGAGAAACGTACGTAGTCGAGATCTAGTTACCTCCAGAAGGATTTTGAAGGCACCTGGAACTGGTCTCAAAAAGGCAAAACCAAGCTTCATTGGCTGAGTGTTGGACTTTTTGGTTATCAGGGTGAAATACGCAGCGGGAGGAGGTCTAAGTTTCTTGGAGGGTGAGCATCCCTCCAGCCTCCGGGTTGCACTTGGAAGCCACATAGCCCTGAAAAAGCAACATTTACAAACCATAGCCGCCATAGCCGCCATAGCCATGGTCAGTCAACAAAACTCTGCAGGTTGCACGGGCTGTGTTTCGGATCAGCCTCTTTGGACAAGCCCAGCACTACGGAGAACTCCTTCTTGGGCTCTGCCTGTCGTCCATTGCTTTGCACTTTTTGCCAAGAGATCCAAGAGTGGATGGTGCCATTATGCTCTGCTGTTCTTCCATAGAATTGCCTAGCCATTGAGTATCACAAGTCTAAAACTGCTCAAGCTAAAGGCCAACGTCTCAGTGTGCCTTGTTGATGCGAGTAAAGCTCAACAGGATGGTCTGCGCGCTGACGCGAGAGATCTTCAGCCCCAACGATCGGCTGTACCTGCAAAACGTCCCAATTTCTCATGTTGCAGAGACGATACAGTTAACTGACCTTTGCTGGCGTGATGTGCACGTGATATGCAAAGGCCTTATGCAAATGGCCTCAACTTGTGAGTGCCTGTGCTGTGTTTAAACCTTATTATAAAAATACTCCATGAAATGCCGAGATTTTTTCAAGCAGCGTTCATTCCAAAGCTGGCACTATACTCTCAGTTTTCATCATTTTTCCAAACCTTGGATCTCCGTGTCTTTAACAAAACGAGAATTGCGACAAGAGGACCATCCCAACTTCTCGGGCACCGCTGCAAGAACTCATCAATGCTCTGCTGCTGCTCTTTGGAGGCCTCCGAGAGCACCAACTTTTCCACTTTGTAAAAGTTATTTATGAAAAGCAGGTGGGGCCTATCCACCAATATTGGCACAGTGTTTTCCAATTGATGGCCATTTGAATTCAAAAAAAACACGATATGACACCATATAAATATAACAGACGGAATTTTGGGGCTACCCTCCAATAATCGAGCGTCAAACATGGAAAATCTCCCATTTATAGTTGATTTTCCTCCATTTAGTTCGGGGATTTCCTGATTTTTGGGCCACAAGTGGCTCCAGGCCTCCTTCGTCTCTGCTAGCCGTCGCTCTTCTGCTTCCAGCTCCTCCAACGCTGTCATGGCTTATGTGCACAGCTTGTTGAAGAAAACCCGGAAAGCACAGAATCTTAGACTGACCCAACTGTGATGGAAGCACAATGAAGGGTTATTCAAAGTCAAATCACAGATTTTCACAAGGTTAAACGTAAGAAGCTCTCACAAGCAGAGATCTGTATGCTTGCGATGCTGTCCTTTTGGTAGTCCTCATTTGCACTGCGCAGAATGTCCTTAGCTTGTGCCACCACCTGCATTCAAGGTACAGGATTTGAAGTTGCCAGACAGCAGAGAGTATAGACCACCAGGACTGCTGCATGCCAAGCGAAGGAGCCAAGTGCTGAACCTTTGTTTTTAGAATATTATGCAAGTTTACAGTGTAAGTATTAACAGGGTATGATATAATTACAATGCAGTTCTATTGAAACGGCAAACTTGAATTTAATTTATCTATATACTTAGTATTTACTTGTCTCCTTCAGAACAAAAAACGTGGTCAAAATACTGGAGCACCACTTCACAAAGCAGCAATTTGCACTTCTCATTGCCTCAGCGCGCTCGCCTGAAGCTTTCATGCACTGCAGCATTGCCTCGAAATTTAGAGGAGCACACACCGGAAAGTGACTTTGGGAAGGATTTCCCTGTGACTTGAAGGAGTCCAAAGGATTCCTTGAAACAAAAACAGACACACAACTCACAGGTCAAGAACAACTGTTTTTTTTGCGGATCAGCCTCTCCCAATTTGGCTCCTTCTTTGTGGAAGCAGCGAGCAGCCTGATCCGTTGGCGGTGGAAGCTGCTTGAAAGACCACGGCCACCGCCATCCCTTCCAACCCATCCAGTTCTGACCTCGGTCAGCTCCTCCACTGCAGCCAGGTCTGCCTTGTGCAATGGGTTTGCAATACTCAACAGCTCTGCACCCTGTTATGGCTCTTTGAGTTCACATGCATTGTGCACACGATCTGTTTGCGTCCTGATCGAAGGGTTGAACAGATTCAATTGCTAGGGCTTTTGGCCCCTTGTTTCGCTAGAACTCTCAAAAAGCTCTTGCAAATGCGAGCACCTGCAAGTCACAGACTACGTCTTCTTCTTTAAGGATATCCTGTGCAATGGACTGGAACACTTCTGAAGAGCCGGCCAACCAAAAAAGTCTGACTGAAAGCATAACCCTGGAAACCATGGTATCTACAATCTACAAGGCTTTCCCAGGCTACAACAAGCTTAAGGACGAACACCACAACATGCTCACAATCACAAGACAAGGAAACTAAGGAAATAACGAGTCACAACAGAGTCTCAACACAGTCTCTAGAGTCCACCGTCCTGCAGCCCTCGCTGGGCCAATGAATTCATGATCTGACTTCTCTCCTGCGAAAACGGAAAGCGTCACCAGGTGTTTCACTGCCGCCGACAGGTCAGGCCATGTTGAAACTTTGAAACTTCAATCAAGATCACCGCTCATCACTTTCCTGGGTTTTTTGAATCCGCATACCACAAATTACAGCCGCACAACAAGTCCTTTCGCCACTCTCTCACGTTGGACTGCGCTGCGGCGCACACCTAACCAAACGTGTTTGAATACATATCCAATCTCTGTCTTTTTCAGTATGTAAAGAAATGCAACCGGTACAACCAATGGTATCTATGGCATTCTATGGCCCATCTCCAAGCCTCTTCCAGCTTGTCAGTGCAACCAGGCCGACATGGTAGTGGTGAACCCTCCACCTCGAAGGCCACGCTGTGATGCTAAGCTGTCTTCGAAAGTCCCAACTTCTTATTGTGTCAATGCAAAAAGATTTGAAGATATTTGAAGTCTTGTTCTCTTCATTCTCTTCGATATATCAACCCTATGTAGTCTATGAAGGCTTCAGAAATACTTTGACCTCACAAGAAAAAAACTCCTGGGGATCCTGGAGTAATTTCAACATGGCGTGGCACCCGCGCAGGCGAGCGGTAGTCGAAGTCGAAGGCGCGCGCAGGCGATGGAGATGCCATGACTGGCAACGTCAAACCCTGGAGAATTACCGTGAAAGACATCCGACCAAGTGCATCCAAGAGCGCTAGCCACAATCACTGACTATCACTGACTATCACTGACTCATCTTTACTTAAAGTGTACTGCCATTCCAAGATGAAGGGATAAAACACTGCAGTACAACTATGGGCCAAGTTGTGGAAGAAAAATGTACAACTTATCAGAGACCAGCCAAAAAGCCGGTTCTTGAGGTTGAAGACGCACTGGTCCCAAATACCCTTCCTGCCTGCGGCCGTCATGATCAACAAGGAAATCAGCGAAGGACGTTGAAAAAACTGAAACCGAAACTTCGGCATGTTGGATCCTTTTCTGTTCGGACACATCAGTTAGAAAAGCTTTGCTGAGCACACAGAATGACATGTCTTTGAAGCAACTCTTTCCCAATGAGTTACTAAATTCAACCATTTGGGTTTGTCCAAAAATGGTGGCATACGATAGCAATTTGAATCTGGAAAAGTCACGAAAGGTTGCATTTTGCGAATTGTAGCACCCCATCGTTTTCGCGGATTCGCGTAGCAGCTGTGGCTCAACGAGTGCATTTTGACGCCTGCTCTCAGTCTGGTATAGATGGGTTCCGCTCGACACGAGCAAATGGAAACACGCTTCATCCATCAATACAAAACAGACAAGAAGAAAGCACTCCACAGATGATTCAAACCGTGACATGGGATCAAAATGCATCATAATGAAATATATTGCAAAACGGCAGTGAGAAGCATGCCGCATGCCCTTTTAGAGGAATGGTCACACCTCAACTCTCAGGGCGGGAAGGGCGGCAAGGCAATACGGGCAGCTTGTTTTGACATGGTCTTGCTTTTGAGGACTCGATACAACATCTGCAGCCCTGCTTGCATCACCACCAGGCACATGGGCATGATAGGGCAAAATATGTTTAGGTTCACTGAAACTTCGTTGCAGAATAAAGTGTCACAAGCATTCACAAGCAATATAAAGCTTAAGGCCAAGCAGTGTGAAGCAAGGCGAAGCAACACAACGTAAAACTTGGTTTCTGCATCCTGAGCCAAAGTCCATGGCAGATGGAGTGTCCTGTGACTGACACAGCTCACAAGCAGGAAATTACATGTCAGTAGATGCCAAGCAAACTATGACAGACTTGTTGGCAACGTTTGGCAACCTATCGACCCATATCAACCCTACCATCCGCAACCCTTGTGGATTTTCGTGTCCTCCGGCTTCAAGAGGTTCGAATGTCGGATGGCGCAGTGCTGCGCATTGGTCTCCAGCCTCGTGCCCAGGACGGCAGCCCAACATCTGGCGACATCTGGCGACATCTGGCGACATCTGGCGACATCTGGCGACCGGCCCTGGCCTTTTCCTCTTTTCATGATCCTTCGTATGCGACGCCGCATACAAGAAGTACCTTTGCTACTCAATACGAAAGTGGCAATGGACAATACATGGCAGTACTTCAAAGCTCATAGCATATTTCTAGAAAGGTCATGCACATATTTGCAAGATTTTGCAAGAAAGCATCTAAATGCCCTTGTCACTGATCCTTGCTCCTTCAGACACCATCCCCAGCACACCGCATCTTGGTGCTGATGTCTTCCAGGTATTCGCTCTGCGAGGGCTCATCAAGCGAAGAGTAGTAACTTGGCAGGCGAAAACGCTTTGCCGACTGGAGGGTCCCATTTTCTGCCGAAGGTTTGCTTGTCTTCTTGTCTTGTTACGTTTTGTTCCGTCTTGTTACTTCTTGTACCACCTTTGTTGAGCCATAGTTTCTGGTTATATTTACTGGTTATATCTACTGGGATATTGTGTATTTGATGCTGTTTCTCATGGTTCTTGCTGTCTTCGGTTCACAAATCAAGATGGCGTGGTTGCAAAGATTATGTCTTCCCTTGTCTGGAGTTGTCTTCCATAAGTCCCAAATTTGTCACACAAACACCTCAATTATATGATGCCGAGAAAAACAGACAAACTCAAACCCTCAAGAGTTCAACAAGTCCCTACTGGATCTTTGCAAACCAACATCACAACATCAAAACTCCCAGGGAAACTGTATCACAGATGAACATGGTTTGAGTTTTGGGCAACCCAGAGCTGAATCCTACACTCTGCCACAGAAGTCTTCCTTTGAACATCCCGAACCTGCGTTCCCACCGCTTGACACCGCGGAGGACAAGCTCATCTCTGCGCTTCACACACTTGATGAACCGAATCCTTGGTACCAACATGTAGCAACTACAAATCCTTATTTACATATCATTGAATTTACAGAACTTGCATATTCCTACAATGTGCGTGTGGCATTGCAACAAATGCACTTCAAAAAAAAGGCAACACAGCACCCAATCCCTTGCTGGAATTCATCGTTCTGCTTGAAACCATTGCACTCAAAAGCAGAATCTGGACCCCTCGCTGTGCAACAAAATACACAGGCTTGTACCAATGTGGCTTGCAAATCACCATCCGCGAATACGGATGAGCAGGGTTCTCACTCTCGATGCCCTGGCAGTGGATTTTAAAATTGTTACGGGTTCAAAACACTCGCGGCAGCTAGCTTGTGAATTCAAAAGCTGTTAGGTGCCAGTTGAGTCTTACCCTGTTCTATACAGTCAGGGCCAATGATATATATATATATGTGTGTAATGTCATGTAATGTACTGAAGTGTAATGTAATGTAATGTAATGTAATGTAATACTTGCGTTGGCAACGGACCGAGAATCAACAACGCAAAGACAAGGAGTTTCCATGGACGCATTCTTTCGACCAAAATGGCTTTGTAAAAGTGAAACTAGCTCGAGCCTACATGTTCCTGGGTG
>Ga0126342_10021986_pt1 | contig 10582 bp, 7 predicted proteins | sample Cyp1metagenome_FD_92528 | JGI IMG/M metagenome (GOLD analysis project Ga0126342, IMG submission 92528) | Coral microbial communities from Lord Howe Island, Old Settlement Bay, Australia - Cyphastrea 1 metagenome | ecosystem: Host-associated > Invertebrates > Cnidaria > Coral ...
TATATATATATATTTGTTGTTGTTTGGATTTTTTTGTATCTGTTTTTGTTTGGTGGGACTGGATGATTTAGGTGATTTTGATACGTATTTTGTATGGAGAAATCGTGGGCTGGACTTCTCGAGAGAATGCCTGGCGGTCCAAGCATTTCATTTGGTGTACATTCTCGTTTGGAGAGGAGTGAGAAGAGTGTTGAACGGTCCAAGCACTTCAATGGATTGGTTTAAGGGAACATTTACAGGAAAACCCCATATTTAATGGGAAAATCCATGGTTTCCTGTAGATTTTCCCTTAAACCAATCCATTGAGCACTGTATGTCACCCTTTGTCGGATGAAATACGTTGAAACCAACACGTTGAGATCACAGCAATGTCCCCGTTTGTGATTGGAATCTTGGGATGGCGCTGCCGGTGACACCCTCTGGTTATGACTAACATAGCCATGGTATAGATGGCCCATAGAAATAGATGGTTTACCGTTCTTAAAAATGGATGGATTTTCCATGGCGAACTGTTAAATAAGCATATGGTATATAGGCTCTGGAAATTATGGTTATCGAACAAAGAAAAAACTGGTCTTCCACGCGCATCACTTTGGGAAACAGGTTCTTTTAGACCCCGACCCCAACTCATTCGATTTGTCAATACTCCTGAAACATTATGTTCAAAAGGTTTCCTACTAGAATTATATATATAATATATATATATATATTATACGCATACAATTATATATAATACTTCCCCTGGGTTCTTTTGTCCGTCTACATTTGAGACCAACCTTCATGCTTTGAGAATGATTATATACATCCATTGCGATGAAACATGGCCCCCAAGGTTTTCCCTTCACTTTTTCACCCCACACTCAGCTAGAGTCTAGAGTTTGGTTTAAGGGAACATTGCCATACATGTGCAGGAACCCCCTAACTTAGTAAAACATGTTGGCTCCTGATTTCCGTACATCACATCGCCAAGGTTTTTCACCAGCCATGAAGCCATGCAGCTGGATTTAGAGGCCCCACGGTGCCATGGCCTGTTTTGTGGATGGCAAATCCTGAGTTTTAAATCCTGATCCTTACTGGTGCGTTTTACGTAGGGAATGGATGGGTTGCTGGGGGTTGGGATGATTATTGATAGTTAGCCAGTGGATCATGGAATGACTCTTGAATATTTTGGGCTGACATCAACCTAACCTAGATTTGGGTCGGCTAGTGCATCCGGTTGTGTGATGGAAGTGGAAGATCTGCTGCTCATGGATTATTGCATAAGCCACTGGTAGAAACGACTTATATCCAATTACCAAGGATCATTATAGGAAGAAACACCAAGAAAAAACATTGCTGGTTCTATATGTGTTGTTTTCCAGGAATCAGGGATTTCATGGGATTAAATGGGATTTTTAGCGATCTTACATAGATCGCATAGATCGCTAATAGCATCCCTGGCGACACATCCCTGGCGAAGTCCTGGTGGAGTCCCGGATGCCGCCGCAGGAAGCCCTCACGCGAGCTGTGGGCTCGGAGTACTACAACCTCAGTGCGCACCTGGCGGTGAATCCCAGACGTCGAGCCGAGTTCACTCTTCGAGCGCGCCGTTTTTGGAATCCTTTGCCATGACAAACATGGCAGTAGCCAATGGAAAAATCAACGAAAAATATGTCAAGTCTCTTGAAAAAAGTTGGGTAAAACAATAGTAAACACCATCCCCCTTCAATCAGCATTTTATGGGTGGTATAAACCATTCCCAAATGGTAGTTTATGACATCCGCAGGCCATTGGAGAGCGTACATGTCTCGCCCAGAGGTGTGGATTGGAGATCGCACACGGCAACTGGACTGCGCCCGGGCCCAAAATTCACATGGGCCATGGACGGCCATGGATTTGAGGGTTTGAACTTCACCTAAAAAAACAAAGAATGAGTGATCCGTGTCATTTGTAGATCTTTGTTGTTGTTGAGAATAGTTGAACCAAGTTCAGAAAAATTGGGTTTTTGCCTCCCATGTGCAAAGATCCTTATGAAATCTTATGAATTTGTGTTTGCAAACCATTGGGTCTTCCATATCTGGCTGCGCTGCACACCCAGGAATTCTCACCGAAAAGTTGCATCATTGGTGCAGGAAAACCCCCTCCATTTCAGGGTTTTTCCTCTGGTTCATTTCTGTCTATCCAAGCTTCCCATGATGTCATCCATGGTGCATCCCCATGGTTTCCTGTCATGGTGTTTGTTTGCTTGGCCCGTTGGGCCCGTTCAGGCACACATCGAATACTTTCGCGGCATTGCGAACCCCATCGGGGTCAAAGTGGGCCCACGGACCGCACGTTGACGGTTGGCTTCATCTATTCCAGGGATCTACTGGGAATATAACCACCAATGAAAAGGATTACCCTCTGGTAAACTAACATAACTATGGAACATCACCATTTTTAATGGGAAAATGGCCCATTTATAGTGGATTTCAATAGCTACGTTAAATTACCAGAGGGTATATGGATTTCTTGAGGATATTTATGGATATTTGCCATGTCTGGCTGAACAAACGGACCATTTTATGGGTACCTTTTTTGGGAGATCATGTGGAAACAAACTTGGATATGTCACACACATATAACATAAATTCAAATTCTATGGGTCTGTCTGAAAAGATTGAAAAGCGGGATGCCACCTAAAATGGTATTTTACTAGGGAAGATGATGATAAACCATGATAAACCAATGATAAGCCAATAAACATCAATATAAAAAACCATATGGATTTGAGGGATTGTAGGAATTTGGTGGCTTATTTTCAGGATAATCGTCCCCCATCTGTGGAGATGTGGGAGGTAAGTTGCTGCTAAACACGATTGGTAGCTGGCCATAACCTAACTGAGATTTACTGGAATAGATATATCATGTTATAATGATATATCTAATAGTATTCTATAGTTAGAGGGGGTAAACTAACTCAGAAGTGGGAGGGCCCTGCACCAGGCCTTCAGCCTCACGGAGCCATATTTGGCAGACTTTGTTGATTCACAAGATGTCATTATAGCATTTATATAACCAAAGAACACCAGAGAGCAAAAATCATCAAAAATCACTACTTTGACTATTTTTGACTACTATACTTATAGATGCTACATAAGTTTGGTTTTTCTATCTGTAAGTTCTTGTGACATAACAATCGTCAAAGCGGCGGTCACAAAGGCGCTTTTTGTTGGGTGCCCAGGTCCCTCTATGAAGAACGATGAACTCAAGGATTTGGTGACGGTCTTGTGCCCCAGTGTTTCTGGATCCCCTCTCATCCTGGAAGAAAAAATCTGGTGGGTGGTTTCGAACGCAGTTTTTTTCATCTGGTTATAATGGGAATATGATATCTGGTTGTTGGTTTTGAACATGACTTTTATGACTTTCCATAATACATGAGTTTTTCCATAATATATCCCAGAGGATCCATGGTGCTGGAATATTTACCTACATTGACCCCTAAAGTAATTTAAAATAATCCCAATGTAGGTAAATATTCCATACATGGATCCTTAGGGTATGGAATAATAATCCCAACTGACGAACTCATATTTTTCAGAGGGGTAGGTATACCACCAACCAGATGTTCTTAATTACTCTGACAAACATAGGGAAGTATATCATCTATATAAAGATAGAATAATCAAGATTGCGATCTCTTCGACACGAGACAGTGAAATCACTGATACCCACTTCTGCACATAGGTGTTGAATCCAAAGAAGGAGGAGGGCAGGCACCGGGGCCGAGGTCACTGATGGGAAAATTACAAAGTGATGCCTGCAAATTAGATAGCTAAGTTGGTTATTGAATCCAATAACTATGGTTTATGCTACTTAAAACTGGAATATTCATGGGGCTTCTACAACATCTTATAACTGGGTTTGGCACGAAGGGAAGGAAGTATCACAAAATGATTTTCTTCCAGGCTAGTGAGCTATCATAATTTATCCAGAAATATTATAAGCCGAAGCTGGGCTAGTAGAATCCGACTGTATGTGCCTACATGTTTTTTCCCTCATCATGAGTTAGCTCTAGAATCCCTATGCATATACACAGCAGTTGAAAGGGGGATCTTGTTGGATCTTGTTGGTTGGTTCTTTCACTGGGTTAAACCACCTGGCTTATACAACCGTGACTGTACAACTATACGCAACATGTTATATCCGAGCTCTTGCATTACCAACATTGTTTAAGGGCAATGTTACAATTCACCAAAATTATCCAACTCCCAATTCTTGAATTCCCAGAATGTCTTGTTGAAGGGAAAATCGAAGCCGGCAAAGCCCAACACATTTGGGGGTAAACAGCCTCCCTGCTTTCCGCCCAAACTTTCCCTGGAAAACCTATCCCTCTCCAAAAGGTTACTGTTGATCACACGCTACGGTGCCGGCAAAGCCGAGGCACCTGGGCCCAACCGGTGGTGGGACATCGTGCCAGGGAGCTGCCCCTTTGGGGAATGGTTTTTTACCAGCCATAAAAACCCTTAGTTTGGCATGAAATACGGGACTTTTTTCGAGTTTGAGCAAAACATGACCAAAAACAAGATTTGAAAGAACACATTATATAATATTATAATATATATATATATTTGGAGTTTGTTGACGGTGTTCATGGTTTTCCTATTCCGCATGGGCAAATGCTGGGAGCAGCGACCTGAACATCATCCCGAAGTAGAGTAATTTAAAACTATTATCTTGGGGAAGGACTTCACATACACAACTTTCTTTGAGGAACAACTTACGGTCTAAAAGCCGTACTTCTTAAAGTCTTAGGCTGACGCAGTGACGTCATGGTTTCTGCGATGTCATAGATGTGCTTTTCCCACTGGTCGGTTTGTTACTAAACGCTTCCCCCATGAGAACCAACCTCTGGTAGATGATAGCAAGATTCAGAAACATACCAAACCAGCACACCTATTGCCCCTAAAATATCTAAAATGAACATATTAATGTTGGATATTGACTAGTGTAGGCCCCCCCCCTCAACAATTTTAGTCTACTCAACTCGGCATTTTCTTTGGAACAGTCCTGGGAGATTCCGGATGACCAACTATACGTTCAATTGTTTTCCCTTTTAAACCTCAAAGAAATGTCTTGATAAGAAAGGATTTCAATTGAAATCAACTTACTTTCAATTCATTTGAATTTACTTTCAATTGATGTTCCTTTTAAATCCAAAAAATCGCCCCAAAAGTGTTTGTGCACAATAGGGTACCATCGAAACATTATTGGGGATCTGGGTCACTCATGGGGTACTCCCTTGAAAAAATGTTTGGGTGCTGTTTGTTAATAAGGGTTTAGTAAGGCATCTAATTATTTGGGAAACCTTGCGTTTCCAAGGCTTTAACAATCTTTAACATGGATATGACTTTCTAAAGTAAATGGACCAGCTTTACCCAAAGAAAGGTGTATAAAGGTGGATAAAGCTCCTCCTGAAAAAAAATGGATCTGAGAAACAACTTCTAACAATTGAGTTCTTTCCCCCCTGTCAGAAGATGCTCATTTTTTTTGGAAATTTTCTCACAATAGAGTCCCATGACACTAATCGGTATCCAACATTAAGGGTAATCCCCAAAAGATATCACTATAGTCTATAGTTACATGTGGTTACTCTGTTTCAGGTGATATTGTGAATCCGAACAACAAATGTCAGCTGCAGTATAGTGCCGGACAATCACTTAGAACGTCAATTTTTCCAAAATTTTGGATTCTCATATATAAACCTAAGGCAATGCTGCCTGACCACATCGAAGCCGCAACTTGGCCGAGAGATCGACGGAAAAGATGGCAAGAGAGAGCAGCTATGATGGTGTCCATAAATGGGGGTACCCCAATAGCTGGATGGTTTATGGTAAATCCAAAAAACATGGAATATTCAGGGGTAGCCTCATTTTAGGAAACCCTCTTATCTGAAAGCCGATTCAGCCAGTTGGATAAGCGGGTCTTTTATGTTTTATTGAACCCAGCCGACCATAGAAGCTAGCAAGCCATCACGGTTTCTTTTGGGACCGACTAAGGGGGTGCAGTTCCACACAATGGTACTGCATAGTATATGGTCATAATATGTCACTATTCATCATTGCGGCTACTTATTGCGTTAGTATTATGCTAGTGAGCCAATAAAATACCATAAAATACCATGGTCCTCTACCAACTTTCGATGTGAAGACCATGGTTTTTGTTCATACTATGATGAAGTTTTTGTTAATAGTGTTGATGGAAGAAATCCTGCACCACCTTGGATGGTTAAAACCCTATAAATAATGGAACAAACTACCTATCAACTGGTGCAGGATTTCTTCCATCCACAGCAGTACCATCTAATACTTTTTTTGGGGGGTCACCGGGGTCACCGTCATGGTAATCCACATATCTCCATTGTCTGACCCAAGGTCAAAGCCAGTGGTGTGCCGGTCACCTGGCACCTGGGCCATGATAATTGACGTTTGTACATGTTTGATCCACATAATGTTAGCCAAGGGTTATCAACCCACCAAAAGGATCCGAATTGAATCAACAGGTCATGTCGACTTTTTGTTCTTGCGAGAGAAACATTACATTTAGGATAATTAAGGGGTTCATGAATCTGAAGAGACACCCAGGCATCTGGAAGTTTCACAGGGACACAAACGCACCAGGGTGGGCCATTCCTTGTGGTTAACCGGAAAAAAAGGTAGGCGGTTGATTCGGCGCCCTGTGAGGGGCTTTTCAATTTCATTGATTCTTTGTGAAGCGAATGAACTTGGTACTGTATCTGTGGGACTTTGTAAAATGGAGAGCAAAGTTCATGCATGTTCATGTTGAATTTTTGATGGCAGGCGCATATATCATGTTGTTCAGGTTTCTCAAAGTCAAATTCTTCTCACACTTGGCATTGTGTCTCCACATCTAGAAGGCCCATTTGTACAGCATGCCATGGCCGAATTGATTTTTTGCCACGTGGAGTCCAACTGGCAAGTGTACATGAATCAATGGGAGATCTTCAGGATCCAATACATGGAGGTACTGTACTACTGTACCATATTTTTGGCCATATGAATTGTGGGGATATTCCCTGAAATTTAGGCCTGAAAAATAGGCCTTATATATGGTAGGTACCTCCAATTTAGGATCCTGAAATGGCCTTTGAATGAACGTTGTTGCCCCACCCAACACAATCCCCCATGTACCCCGAAATACGGCAGACAGTTGATACGACTCCATGACCAATGTGGCTACCCAAAATATGAGATGTCAAAATTCGACACACCCTCACTGGCCGTATCAACCGCCTGCCAAAAACAATAAAGAAACCATACAAGGTGGTGCCCCAGTTGGCTAAGTTGCTGAACATAACTTCAATAACTGCGGTTTACGTTAGATATATACATGGTTATGGATCAATGCCTATAATTAAATAGATACATTTGTTTGAGGGATGAGCATCCGCTTACAAACTAGTTTGATGGGTACAGGTTTTGACCCAGCCTGATATCTTATTGCTGGACATAACCTGATATATTCTATACAGTTTATGATCCCTAGTTATAAGCCCAACATGAACACTAGTATGTAGTTAAGGTGTATAATTTTATATATGTATGTGTTGTTTTGGTCAATGAGGTATATGCATGTATATTATATATCTATATTATTAGATATTGCAATTATGTTCGTATGTATTGAATTATATTTAATGTTTTGAACATTATTATGTGTACATATATATACATATGTCATATGTGTAAATAGATATTGATATCGCTATAGAAGAAACAACACCCAGGCAATGTGATGGCGTTCATGGGAACGGCGTGGTGGCGAAGAGCAACAAACTCAAGACGCGTTCCTTGGCTGGATGAGTAAACTACTGGATGGGTTGTTTGGTAAACAGGAGTTCACTGATTCAAGTAATCGATGAATCAATTTGAAGATACATTTTCTCTCAAAAAAAGGTTTACTCAGTGATATCAGACAACATCAAGTAACATCTCCATTTGTTGCTGGTGAACTCTCTTTGTTTGTAACAAAATGGCTCACGCCGCCCTTTCAAAAACCGGGCGTCGGCGTGAAACGACGGGTGTTTGAGGCATGTTTGATGACATTTTGACGGAAATTATGGAGGTCATCCCGGTGGGTGGTGAGGATCAAACCATGGTGGATGTGACCATAGAATGGGGCTGTTGAAGAACGGGGGCTTGCAATACTAGGATTAGTAGGTTACTAGGTATCAAATATTGCCCATATTCTATCATATTCTCCGAGACGTGTGAAAAAGTGGGTTGTTATACAATTTGGTTTGGGTATTGATGGTGATGATGATGATGATGATGATCATCATCATCATCAGCAGCAGCATCACCCCACCTTGAAACAAACTGCGGTAGCAAGCTTCGGAAACAACCCAAACACGTCACCAAAGCTTCCATGATTTAAGCGCACAGATGTCCTTAAAAGGAGGGAGGCATACAAGCAAAAAAAAATCAAAAAACAATTGGCATTTCACGGTACAGATCCAGTTCGTCCAGCAGCTGTATCAGTCTCAAATCACAAGGGCGCGGATCCGCTGTCTTCCCCTGTCACAGATGACAGCAGCTTGACACTGATTGGAAGGAGGAAGGAGCGGGGGATGGCAGGGACACCAGCCATACCCGCAATGCATCTAGTTTGCCAGTAGCATCGTTTGAATATATATATATATACATATATATACATATATATATATACATATATGTATACATATATATATACATATATATATTGTATAAAAAAAGCAGAGGCTTGAAGTCTGGCCTCAAACATGTTCAAATTGAAGTCAGACCAAGCTGTAGACTGACCATTGCGATGGCATCATCAGTTTCACAGCTTGTAACCGTGTTCATACTGCTTTCCTGTTCCTAATCCTCCTCCTCCTCCATCATCATCATCATCATCGTCATCATCATCATCATCATCATCAATATCCCTATTGCACCATGTTGTGCCACCCACTCTTTCACAAACATATTTTGGAATTACTAATGAATCATACCCAACGTATATTACCTTCTAGTAATTTAACGTAGCTGTGGAAAAGCATCATTTGTAATGGGTACTGTAAATCATCAGAAATCATCTATAAACCGGCCATTTCCCATAGCTATGGCAACTAACCAGAGGGTACGTATGTATGTATATATATATATATATTATTATTATTATTAGTATTTTTCAGTATTAGTATTAGTATTATTATTATTAGTATTTATTAGTATTAGTATTAGTATTATTATTAGTATTTATTAGTATTAGCATTAGTATTATTGTGTTTATTATTATTACTATTATTATATAGTGATATATATATATATATGTAAATAAATAAATATATATATATATGTATATGTATATTTTAACAAATACATCCTGCCACAGTTGGATTCCGCAGCTCCCAAGCTCCCCAGCCTGTGAGGTCAAAGTGGACCCAACTTCTTTGGCCGTTGGCGCCGCTCGATTTTTCTGTGGGGGGGTTGGATACTTTGGATATCCCCCATGTGAAACACTGGGAGAAATGATGGTGAAAATTCCCTGATTGTGAGCCACAGTAAGGGGGCTATTGTAAATCCCAAGGGCTATAGTATAGGCAATAAATATCAAGGTGCATCCAAGCTGGTTTCCTAAGTGGCGGTCAAATTCGAAGACCGTGGCATGCTTGACATTTGCAGGTATGTCAAGTCGCAGTTGGCGCAGTTGGCTTAAAAAGTGGCAAGCGGATTGGGACAAATTGGAATATTATGGAATATCATGAAATATCACCGAGTAAAGGTATTATGGACATTGATGAATATTATGATATGAATGAATTCAGTGTACTACGGATCAGCACCATTAGATTTGTTCGGTCTCCAGGTTCCTTTTTTAGGACCCTCCACGTCACGGGCCCCCTTTCGGGAAGCACCAGCCGTATCAGTATCCTGATATCAGCAGTGATTTTGTGGTTTCAATGAATCATTTCCCTTGCGTGTGTGTATGAAACACCCCTCGTTTGGGCCCCAACTTGAATAGATCGAACAATCACTGGTTGGTGGTTTGGAACATTGCTTTTATTTTTCCATTCAGTTGGGAACGTCATCATCCCAACTGACGAACTCCATCATTTTTCAGAGGGGTAGGGCTCAACCACCAACCAGATCATGTTTTCTGGGTGTTATTCTTACAGATTCACCCACCGAAATTGACCAAAAGAGGCCCACTCCGACCTACCAGGCCCTGCACATCTATTGATGTAGCAATTTCTACACACGGTCGCAGCTATGGATTTAGTATGATTTAGTTTAAATTTGGGGATCCATAGAGGATACTATTCGGGTGAGGCATTATAGCATGTTTTTACACTCATGATATCAGATATTAGGTTATTTTCGGTTCATATTATGATGTTTTTCCATCTTATATATTCGTGTAGTCTATAGTGACGGACAATCACTTAGAACGTAAAATGTTTTCCATTTTTTTTTTTCCGTACTTAGAACGTAGCAAAATTTCATCACTTAGAACGTAGGGAAAATTCATCACTTAGAACGTCAAAATATCACTTAGGCCCATTTATCACTTAGAACGTAAA
>Ga0126342_10021987_pt1 | contig 10582 bp, 12 predicted proteins | sample Cyp1metagenome_FD_92528 | JGI IMG/M metagenome (GOLD analysis project Ga0126342, IMG submission 92528) | Coral microbial communities from Lord Howe Island, Old Settlement Bay, Australia - Cyphastrea 1 metagenome | ecosystem: Host-associated > Invertebrates > Cnidaria > Coral ...
GGAAACAAATGAACCCACCTCGTACTCGAAGAATGGAAGTTCTCCGAAATGACCATCGTGACCAGAATCGCTATCAAATAAAGTCCAAAATAATGAAACGCCATGAAATAAGGTCCAAAACGATGAAAATAATCGCAATAGGGTTCTCGGCTTAGCCCTTCGCCATGACGTCAAATAAAGTCGAAAAAAAACAAATTTGTGATTGTTTGGGGTTCTTGGCTTAGCCCCGTGCCATGTCTGTCGCAAATAGGTGAAAACTCTGCATTGGGGTTCTTGGCTTAGCCCCGTATAAGCAGGTACGTTTTCACAGGTACCCAGGGGGTGTCTTCGTTGGCCACCGACGCCCTGGGACCCCGGTGGCCCCCTGCTTTATTAAAAGGAGAGAAGAAAGAAAAAGAAAAAAGGATAAGTTTTACATCTATTTAAATGTTACACACACACACAGTTTTTGGTTGGTGACACCCCATTAAATTCCTATTGCTCAGAGTATTCCAATTGGTGGTTATACCTCCCCAGTATCTCCCCATTCTATCCCATTATCTCCCCATTGCCTCACGATTATCCCACTATATTCCCATTATATCAATTGGGATTCAATCCCACTATATAATGGATCAATATCCGCATTAATCACATTAAATCTGTCCAATGAGAACGGTTCAAGGGCAAATCTACAGGAACCCACTGTATTTGATGGCAAAAACCACCAGGTTTCCTGTAGATTCTCCCTTGCACCAACACATATATATATATATATATCATGTATGTATATATAAATATATATACATATGACGTATGTATATATGTAATATATGTAATATATATATATATATATACACATTGACATATACATACACATGTATGTATATATATATTCCCGCCTTAAATCACATCATATTCCATCATATCCCATTATATCCCACTTTATGGAGGTTTCCTTCAATGGAGGATCCCCAAATCACCATGGGTTTCAATACTAAAATGCTCTAACGATTTGGATGATGTGGGGGTACCTCCCTTTTAAGATTGTGTTGACCACGTTACAAACCATTAATCCCACCATATTCCACGCATATATAATATAATATAATACATTACAATATACTATAATATAATATTATAGTATAATGTAATATAATATAACATAGTATAACATAACATAACATAATATAATATAGATATAGATATAATTTAACATAATATATCATATCATATCAAATCATATAATATAAAAAATATCATATATACCAAATAATATAAAATAATATCATATAATATCATATTATATCATATAATATCATATAATATAATAATATAATATAATATAATATAACATTATAATATAATAAAATATAATATATATATACACCCAACTTTATCCCATTAAATACTCATACTAACACTAGTGTTCTAAAAGATGACTAAATTAGTACTATTTTTCATTACTCTATTAGTACTAATATATACTTATATATATATAACACATATATATATAACACATATATATATAATATATAGTTATATATACTAATAAAAATAATTAATCGATCGCCCCGCACGCCTCCATCCTCGCCACGCTCTCCCGCGGAGGGCGACCGCGCACGCGAGGAGGGCTTGGAGGTGCTGCGGCGAGGTTTGGAGTCCTCCGATTGCGGGAAAAAACCACCGGGATGGGAATGGAACACTGGGGAAAGCATCGAAATTATGAGAAAATTATATGAAAGAAAATGGAGAATATGGGGAAAACATCAGCGAATTTGGAACATATGAGAAATTTGGGCAAACATTCGGAACACTTGGGGGATTTCATAGGGAAGTCAGAAGAAACTAAAAAATATGCCGGAAGATAACTGGTCAAAAATATGGGGGTACAAATGATGAAACATCTTGGATTTCAAATTGTTGCAACAGGGACTTGATTCGAAAAATACAATGATTGCAGTTAAAATACGGAAATGTCATGAAATGTCAGGGAAAAATGAATTTACATAGGTTTTGACAAACAAGAGCGATGGTTTAACCAACTACAAAATGACAATTTAGCCGACAAAAAACTGATCAAATATGGCCACCATCGGCGACGCATTGCGGGGCAAGCGCAACGTCCTACATGTGTATCCATCTTTGGTCCATTCCTCGAGGGTGTATAGACCTCTGCAACATTTTTCATGCTGAACTGGCCACTGAAACAAGTATGGGCAACATGTCCACAAGCCTATGGCCACTGGTTGAGAAATCTGGTCTTCGGGATGTCTTCGGAATGGTGCAACCTCCCAGCTTATGGTTGGCCGACTAGGAGCATTGATGAGCATTGCACATTACTCTCCAGTGCCATCCAACGTGGCAGGGCTTGAAAGGTGATCTGCATCTTGCTGGTGATTGGTATGTTTAAATATGTTTAAATCCAATCCATGTCATTGAAATCTGCGTTGGTGAGCTGGAAAATGCAAAGTCTTTATTGCACCGAGGAAATCATGTTGTTTTCTTCTAGTTGTGTAAACCTATGACCCGGTTCATTAGTTGAAGTTTGAGGAAACCATAGCTTTTGCTACATCAAGGTATCTATCTGTCTATCTATCTATCCACCCTCTGTTGATCTATCGTTGTGGAAAATCATCAATCTCCGGTAAATCATCTTTAGATGGGCCTTCTTAAACTGCTAAGCTAAATTACCGGATTGTGTCTTTAAAAAACTGTCTTGTTGCTTTCAATCCGAATTCAGCTGGTCAAATAAAAAACATGTTCTGGTTCCCGGAACTCCTCGCGACTCAATTCTGGCGTGGCCAAACGAGGCCTCGTTTGGGCATCATTTGGTGAACCACCAAGAATCACCAAAAGAGTAGTGGCTGACTCTTCCATATCACTTTGAATTCCAATATATGCATATGATATATATATATATATATGTACGCTAGGTAGAAGACTATGGACACATGTTAGATGTGAATAAACATACCTGCAAATATTAATTCATAGTACACTTTAATCAAAAGCTGGGGTTCAATCACATTGCATGTGCTGGCCATCGTCAGTTCAAAAATGGTGTGAGGAAAGGGTGATACGGCCTAAACATCATCTTTTGCGGAAAAAACCTGGGAAATCGAGTCTTGAACTCACTGAATCAGAATGGGAGTTTAATATAGTTTGCCATCAAAGCATGCATCAACAAGATCTGGTTGGTGATTTCACATATGTTTGGCATTTTGCCTATTTGGCAGGGTTTATGTTAGCTGGGGCCTACTTGGTGGTTCATCCCAGTTAGCAAGTGGGTGACATGTTACAACCCCAGTTCAAACTGGACATTGCACCCTACTTACCCTACTTACAATCCACGAAACTTGTACCCCAGGTAGTGACCCATCAAGATATAATTATCATCTACCCATATATCCCCATATTATAATAAATACCACCCATCACACCATGTGACAGCTCGCCGGCCTGAACTCGACCTCTCTGGACCCCCTGGACTCCTCTGCCACCGTGGTCACCGTGGTCACCGGGGCCTCCGCGGCCTCCGCGGCCGGCGCGGCCGGCGCTGGCGCTGCCGCGACGGGGACGTCCAGTGCCACGGCCAGGGCGCTTGGGGTCCCGGAACGCTCGGGACTTGATGGAGCCTCGGAAGAACACACCGAACACTAGATATTGATGAATAGAAACTTCCATGAAAATCTGTCTATATATATAGTATATATATATATAGTGTATATATTTATATATACAGTACTGTATATATACATATAGTATGTATGTAAGTATATATATATATATATACAGTATATATATATATATGTAGGAGAGACCTTTGTGTACTATTTGTCGTCCTTACTAATATTCATTATTTTCAAGTACAAGAAAACAAATCTTATCCAGAAACTAGGACATCACGCACCGAATCTGTGCTTTGTGGGTGAAAGGAACTCTGAGCATGGATTCTTTGAACTTAGGTGAAACTTGCCTATTGGACAAAAAGAGCAGGAACCTAGTAGAATGGAATACATAGATTATAATTAATAATCGCGTGAATGTAATGGCCAAAAAAGGTGTGACAAAAGCACGGCGCAGAGATTTTGAACTGCAATCGTCAGAGCTATGGGGCAACAAAAACGATCTAAGCGCACAAGTTAAATTTCAACTGATTGGTTTCGAAACCAAATCTGACCCATTTTTCCTTGTTAAAGTCTCTACATTAAAAAACATGTTTTTTCAATTTTTTGGGGGTTCATCCTACTACGAAATGATCGTGAGTCAAGAGCCAAAAATGGTCCGGTGGTCCGCATGCCATAAGTTTCTGTGACTCAGCATGACCCGCAAAAGCAGATTATAGGCTTTTTTGTATGACCCAAAGCATCCCAACATAAATCACTACAAAATGCCGTTCCGATTTTTAAGAGCTAAGTTAGACAAGTGAAAAGCCATGAAAAGCCGCTACAAGAAGCAGCGCATGATCGCTGACTAAAAAATCTTAGGCACGACTTCATTTTTGGAAGTCAATGTCTATCCTCAAAATGGGATGGTACCCAGCACGTGTTCACCCTTTTAGTAGTGGAAATGGTAAGGGGTATATATATATATAATAGTATATATAGTAGTATATATAATAATATATATATAATAGTATATGTAATAGTACAAAAAATAGTATATATATAATAGTATATATAATTGTATATATATAATGGTAAATATAATAGTATTTATAATTGTGTGTATAATAGCATATATAATAGTATATATAATAGTAAATATAATAGTATGTATAATATAGTATATATAAAATAGTATATGTAATAACTATAATAGTAGTATAGATGTAATGGTCTATATAAGAGTAAATATAATAGCATATGTAATAGTATATATAATATAGCATATATAATCGTAAACAAATTATAGTAAATATAATACTGTTTAATATAGTATATATAATATAGTAAAGGTAATAGCATATATAATAGTAGTATAGATGTAATGGTATATACAATAGTATATGGAATAGTATATATGATAGATATAAAGTATAGAGAATAGTATATATATATAATAGTATACATAAGTGACATAATAGTACATACAATAGTATATATATATGTAAATAAAATAGTCTATATATATATTGTTTTATAGTATATATAAAAGTATAAACACTAGAAAATATAATAGTATATATAATAGTAAATATGATAGTATATATAAGTACATATAATAGTATATACAATAGTATAAATATATATATAATAGTGTATATATAATGTAATAGTATATATAATAGTATAGATAATAGTATATATTATAGTATATATAATAGTATATATAATAATTGAATATGTATAATAGTATATATATATATAATCAGTATATATATATAGATATCATCCAATGGTAGTTCTTACTGTTTGGCCTATTTCCTGCTGCTCTTTGAATATGGATTTTTCATTGGTGTCATCCCATGAGTTAAGCCCACCAGCCTCAACTGAGCAGTCCTCAGAACCCTTTGTCTATATTTAGGACTGGCTAGGTGTAAGGGTGCCCATAATGGCTTACAGCAATGCCTATATTACTAGGCCGGTGGTACATCCCCTGGAAGAAACAAATTGGTTCGGATATTGATGGTTGCCAGTAGTAGGTACAGAATGATGCAAATGTATAGATATACCATACCCGTCCCATCTGTACCATTGACTGGATAAGTTTGTAAACCCTGTTTTGGCAAACGGATCCTCCCAGAAGAAAAGGTCTTCGATCGTTTGCTGGAATCCCGATAAATTGAAAGGACTGGAAATGCCTAGGCCTAGAACATCCGCTGGAACCTCAAATCCCTTGGAACATCTTGCAATATGATAACAACAAACCAAATTCAGGAAAGCATGACGACTATAGGACTAAGATTCATCATAGGATATCATCATAGGATATCATATAGGTCATATAGGTAATTAGACATGATAGACGACTCAAGTTCACAAGGTACGATCTGCTGGTGGTGTGACTATCGACCCCGTTAAAAAAACTTGTCCAGATCCAGCAACTGCTCTGACGGAAAGCGAAATGGAAGGCCGACGTGACATGCCTGCGCTGTCGAACTTGGGCAGATTGGCAAATGATCCAAGCAAAGTTATGATATGTTATGATGCTGATGCAAATTATATCGAATTCCCCAAGCAAAGTTATGATATGTTATGATGCTGATGCAAATTATATCGAATTCCCCAAGCAAAGTTATGATATGTTAAATATGTTATGATGTTGATGCAAATTATATCAAATTCCCCAAGCAAAGTTATGATATGTTATGATGCTGATGCAAATTAAATCAAATTCTCCAAGCAATGCTGGTTGGTGGTTTCAACCCCTCTCGAAAAATATTAGTCAATGGGAAGGATTATCCCATATATTTTGGAAAATAACAAATGTTTGAAACCACCAACCAGAATGTTATGATATGTTATGATGCTGATGCTGGTTTCTGCTGGTCCGAATCGCTGGTTTCAACTTGGCACCTTGCAGTCTTGGCAGAAAAACAAACCAATCAACCAACACAACACAGGTACCCTGGCAAGTCATCCGCCATGTTCGAGGTTTATTTCAGCAGGAGGCACTGTCCATGTTTTTTCACCCTGGTAGGGTCCCCGGGACTAATTACTGAGATCGTGTAGCTCGATTTCCAGTCAAATTTCTGTTGGTGTCAGTGATGGGGTCAAAGGACCCCTGATTCCCCTTAACTAATTGTTTAGCGCGACATTATATTTATCCAAAAGAACCGATAAACAAAACAAAAATACATAATTCGTCATAAGTCAATAACCAACCAACCATTCACCACGGCCATTTTCACCATTCACCGCAATGAGGTGGTACCCAGGTACCTAGTCCACTGGAATTTTCCGACTCATCAGAATCAGAGGCGACCACAAAGTCCAGGTTCAAAGCTTGTTGGATGCGGCTAACCTCCTGTGGAATTCCCCGTCCGTCAAGGCTTGGGACTCTGAACTTTTTGAGAAAAAATGGATTTAAAAATGATTTTAGAAATGACACCAATTACTTTACTTCGAGTGATCCCCACCCTGACACTCTATTCTGACAAAGTTCCTGACGTATCATCTGGAAGTATCTATGGCATGTACATTCAGAATTCTATCTGACATTCTCTCTGGCATATTACTCTAACATTCTGTCTGGCAATCTTTCTGGCATTCTATCTTTCATATTTTCTGACATTCTGTCTGGCATTCTATCTGGCATATATATTCTGACATTCTGTCTGGCATTCTATCTGGCATTCTGTCTGGCATTCTCTCCGGCATGGGTTCGGGTCCAGGCGTGGCCCACGGCATCCGGAGCTGGCGATAGGGTTTGGGTCCAGCCGTGGCCCACTGCGTCAGGAGCGGGCGACACCAGGCCTACCCACTGCATCCGGAGCCGGCGATAAGGTTCCGGTGCAGGCGTGGCCAACTGCATCCGGAGGATCCGTTCATGCTCACAGTCCCGACGAGCTGGCAGAAGAAGGAGGCGGAGGCGGAGGAGGTGGAGGATGAGGAAGAAGGAGTTGCACCTCTGTTGAAATCTAGAGTCTAGAGACCCTCACCTGGCAGGTGGGGAACACGCTTGGTGAAGAGTCATGCTCTTGTCGTCCCAACTGCTATGAATAATGCCAGATCGACCCAAGCCAAACGAAGCAAAGCCTCCAAACACAAGGAGGGTCGAAGCTATGTCAGAAATTCCTCAGAAAACCAGTTGGGGATCTACTTCACAAATGATGATGCAACCTAACCAAGCAATGTGCAAAACATGATTAGACAACAGCAGCCAACCAGGATGCCCGACTGTGACACCAGGGTCACCGTACCGTACGGTTTGGTTCTGGAGATCCCACTTTTGAGCCAACCATTGTCAACTGAGCCTCATCATGGATTGTATAACGGTTGGCTGAAAACAGAAGTCCCGTGGGTGAGTTCATAATCCCTAATAAACCAGGTTGGTTAACAAAAACCTATCATTAGCCTATTAGATTATATTTAGCTTATGATACTGTACCTAGTCAACCATGGCTTGGGTCACAGCTCGACCACGCTCACAAGGGAGTTTCTTGAAACGAGGGATCCCCAAGTCATGGGTTTCAATACAAAAAGGATCGGTCACCGCATTCAGTGAGGCTCCTTGATCATGGCGCGAAAGTTGTTGCTCGCAAGCTTTCTGGAGGTTTCAATCTCCTGACCATGGAACATGTCAATGGCCATTTCAGGATCCTAAATTGGAGGTACCTACCATATATAAGGCCTATGTAAGGCCTATGTAAGGGAATATCCCCACAAAATTTGGCCTGAAATATGGTACTAACGTACCTCCATTTTAGGATCCTGGAGATCTCCCATTGACCATGGATCATGTTCGGATCAATGAGGTTCACTGTTTTTCGGTACTCGGATTTTGACGCCAAAAAGTTGCCAAGGAAAAGAATCTTCCGAGGTAGACCTGATCAACCTGGCCAACTTTTTTGAGCAAAGCTGGTGTCTGAAAATGGGGATTTTACCTGATTTACCCATAAAATAGCTTTTTTTAAAGGGAAAATGATGAATATGATGATAAACCAGCAAACTTTGGGGTGCCAAAATCTCAGACAAACCCATGTCACGGGAATCACAGCCAGTTTCTCCTACTTGAAAGATGTGAACAAAAAGATTGCGAGAAGTGCTGAAGCTAAATTCCAGAAAACCAAGTTGTTCTGACTACTTGAATGGAGAATGTAAGGACGATGATGCATTCCTTTCTTGCAGGTAAATTCCTGATTATTTTCCCCCTGGTGCGAAGATGAAATACTGGGATGCTATCTGAAGTTAATAATGTATACATATAAACGAGGATATACGAGGATTATTTGGATCCGAAAAATATCCCCATATCCAATTAATCTAGGGATATCTAGGGATACAATTCCAAGCTTACCAAACACCAGTTAATAGATCATCACAATTTAATCCAAATGTACCAGCTCTACTCACATCGGCCACAATCTGCCAATCTGGTCATGTTTTACCATGTGGTGCCTTGTAGAGTTCATCCACATCGTGCTCAGTTTCATGCGCCAACTGCCTGAGACCGTTCAGATGTGCCTAAAACTGAAGACATTTACAAGTCTGTGCAAATAAAAAGCCGTAAATTTCAGAAAATGGATGAACATGGCACAACATGGTACAAAATCGGCATGGATCTATGTTCATCATTTTTCATCTATGCTTTAAATGTTTTTTTTCTGATTTATTACGCTGAGTACACAACAGGCATGACGCCACCCTACGCCACCAAGAAACCACGGTGGACTCAGCGAAATGACCGAATTCAGCAGGGTCCCAAGAAATTGCCAAGTTTGAATCAACTTTGATTCAGTGGATTAATGTGGATAATATGTGGATATCAGTATGGATTAAAATTGATTAATATGGATAACATTAATCCACATTAATATCATCTAATATCATCTAATATGGATAACATTGGATAAATGTGGATTTCAACGATTTCAAAGATTCTGTTTGTATTTCATGAAATTCCAGGGCAGGACTCGATCAGGACTCAAAACTTGCAACGGTTGAAACGGTTGGTGGTTTCAACCCGTGATTCTCATTGAAACTGAGGGTTGCTCAGTGCCACTTTGGATTACCTTTAAAAAAATTTAAAGGTAGATTCACATTGATGGTGCGCAAACATATCCACTTGTGTTGCTTGAATCACTGTTGTTATCCATTTCTTTAGATTAAATCATATTAACTCACCATATGTTTGGTCAAACATACCCATGTTTATCTGTAAAAATCATGTTTCTTGGTTGAATCCCCAGTTTTCAATGCCAAGCTGCTGTTGCAGAGCCATGATGTCTGACTTCTTCATGAACTGCTGAGACCTGCCCCAATATATGACGGGGTAAGCTAACAAAGCTATAGAAAATAGATGAAAATAGCCCATGTATATAGACTATTACATTTATTTACCCATGAACAATGGTGAGTTTATGTGGTTTCCCCTACTTATGTTGAATTTCCAGAGGGTAGCGTTGGGGGTGTCTAAAAATGATGAATATGATGACTGCATGTTCAAATAAACTCATACGAAGGTCAAGTTTGATCGTCATCCCATCTTATGTATATCCCAACTGCAATGGGGATGGTGATCACCTGGTGAAATTACATGGGATGTTCAAAACATATTAGATATGTTTGGTATTTTTAGCATGGGAAAACAAATTTAAATCGGACATGTTGGAAAATACGAACGAGTGATCATTATGCTTGTCATGTTCATCGTTAATGCTGTTAGTTCCCCTATCCTAGCTCTCTTCTTCTCATCCAAACTCTCGAACTATGCCATTGAGAAGTCAAGTTCCAGATCCATCAATAGTCAATAGTCCCTTTTTGGAATGCAATATCAGCATCAAACCGTCAACATCATCAAAATATATCAAAATCATCATCGAAGGAAGTTTAGAAGTCAAACTTCCGACAATATGGACAGATGAAAAGCAGAGCAGGGAAGAGGCAGAGAGAAGAGAAAGATTAGAAGAGAGAAGATCAGAAGAGAAAGAGTCAGA
>Ga0126342_10021988_pt1 | contig 10582 bp, 8 predicted proteins | sample Cyp1metagenome_FD_92528 | JGI IMG/M metagenome (GOLD analysis project Ga0126342, IMG submission 92528) | Coral microbial communities from Lord Howe Island, Old Settlement Bay, Australia - Cyphastrea 1 metagenome | ecosystem: Host-associated > Invertebrates > Cnidaria > Coral ...
GGCTACAGAGAAATCACCGGTAGATCACCAGGGGCACTGAACTGATTGAGCCAATGAAGTTAGAGACCTGGTTGCATATAAGGAAAGACCTGGAAGCAGCGAGTGAGCATTATATATATATATGCTTGTGCATAAATAATCGGGATATAACTTAGCTAAGTTGATTTTCAACAGTTTGATGGTTCATAAGCTTCTGATATCAGGGGATGAATCAAATTGTGATATTTGGAGCCAACCATAGCATGATTGGATATACTTGAACCAATCCCTGGCAAAAGGTGACTCCCCAACTGGTACTGTAGCTGGTTAACAAGTCCTTCTTAGGGGTTGGTGGTTAAGATTTGCCCTCAAGAATCACTTACTGTTGCGGGGGGTTACCTTAGGGTATGGTTGAATCCCAATGGAAGACCCCGGAAACCTCGTCCAGGGTTGGCCTTTGTTGGCGCCAGGGTTTACCGAAAGACCCTCTGGGAGGTTGTCGTTTTCGAGCGGAACAAGAATCACCAAGAACTTAGCATTTGAATAAACCTTGGGTGAATAGTTTCATGATCAGCTCTTTGCCATGGGGGTGGAACCTATTCAGCTAAAGAATAGTTTGGTTGTTTGCTGGGTAATCATCCAAGATCGGCCCGAGGCAGCCATGAGTCAAAACCAGGTGCGCAAAGCGCGCAGGGGGAAGAAAGCTGCTTGGTGAAAATACGCTTGACAGAAAGCATGGCAAGTTGTAAGATCCAGGGGGTATTTGTCTAGGGTATGTACCCAATCTTGGTCACATGTCTCTCCAGAAGTTTACAACTGATGAACTTCCGTATCATTAATTATTTGTTTGATAGTTTATGATAGTTTATGTCCAGCAGTTGTTCAAACTTTTCAGGCAGTGTGACACTGAAAGATGCTGTCTGAAAGGTCATAAAATGTTGTTATATAGATTTCGGCACAGTATGAATCCTTTCCTCCGAATAGCCACATTGGCCCCGAAAACAAATCCATCCAATACTAAACCAAGGTTTATTGGGTGGTATTTATGGGTATTTCCGTTTCTGGTACTTTGCTTTTTGTATGTCACTTTTTTAAGGGTGCAAAGAAAAATAGCATTTCCGTAGGGTCAAGATCTACAAAGACATTTGAGGCCCTTGGTGTGCCTAATTTTCAAGTATGCCCATTTGTGATTTGTTGAATATTGGTTAGTGTTGGTTAAGTTCAATTTGTTGTGCTTGCGCCTTGCAGGCAAAATCCAATTTGTGCAGTTAAATACACATTGAATGGTATGTACTTCATGTTCTGTTAGTTAAACACCCAATTTTAGTTACACATTCCATTTTTTGCTTATTCTGGTTTCTGTGGGTTCATTACAAACTTGTTGGCAAACTCCGCTCTTTGTGGCTTAAATACATAAATCAATGGGTTAACCAAGTTTTTTTGAGACTGAAATAGCTATTATTGATCATATTGTAATGGAACCATCATTTATTTCTACGTTTCAAGTCCCATTTCTGCACCATCCCCAGGTGCCTCCCAGTCAACGTCGACGCCTGCGTTGCCCAGTGGCGTCTCGTGGCCGCTGGGTGCTGCAGCCCAGACGGCGGCCCAGGCGTTGTATGTTGAGCTGCGCCTTGGATGAAAGGCTTGAAGCCATGAACATTAAAAGGGGAAGTGATGGGTTGATAAATGTTGATGAATTCATGTTAATGGTGGTAATATGGTGGTTAATGATTGATCCTCTTTGTCTAGCAATTTCCGCCCACTTGTATCTGGGGTATTGAGAGCGACCCTGTCAGTATGGCTCTTGACCAGCTTTATATATTTCGCGTAAACTTGGGGGTTGTTATTGGGTTTACCACATTAGTTGATCCCACTCCCATGTCCCAGAAGTGGGTTTAGCACATTTGCAGGAACCACATCTCGAAGTGAAACGATCATGGAGATATTGATGGTATACCTGTTGGGGTCAGGACCCATTGTCCCGTCCCATAGGTTATTATGGATGGAATGTGATGAGGGATTGTTGGGGTTTAATTGTGATGCGATGGGCTTTGATGGAATATCATGGCATACCCATGGGCATTGTTGATAAACAAACATGAATAGTATATTGTACAATGTGTTTTTCATTTTAATGATGTCGTTGAGTTATTGTGTTGTTGAGTAATGGGATATCAATTCACTAATATGTAGTAACTTATAACGGGGTTTATTAACTAGCGCATTAGGGGATATCAATGAACATCAACTAACCTATCATGCGGTATGACTTCTTTGCTATCATGTGGTATGACCACTTTGCTATATATAATGGGCATGAATAAACATAGTGAGATTAACTAACCTTGGCCCCGGTTGATGATGATGATGATGGTGATGATGATGACGATGAAGGCGATGATGATGATGATGATGATGATGATGACAACTTGCAGGGACATACAGATTTACGGAGGAATGCAATGATATCTTTTGGGATACATAGCCAACAAGGTGACATATGCATTTTTTCGTTTAAAAAACACGGATTGATTAGTGCTGTGAGTCAAAGGGGATTTAACAGTCAAAAATCAGCATCAAAAAGGGAAAATATCTAACACATCGATACATGGTTGTTGGTGTTTGTTTTCCAATGCTGCCACTTCCCTTTATACTCGGATTAATGACTAATCAGCATAATCCATGAACTGGGAATCCCCATTGACCAACCATTTTTTGAGGGGATTTTCCAATATAGGCATTTGACTCTGCTCAGTTGATCCCATCCTCCTCACAAGCAACAAGAAAGGTGGGAATTTGAATGACTAGGATAACTGGGTTAACATATGTAACCATGTTTAACCTACCAACAAAAAATGGAGGGTCAGGCCTTAGCCAGCTAGTGCAAAGTGGGAAACAATCGAGGCACAATTAAGACCTCCTTTTTTTTGGATGGTGAACAGCAACTACCACGGATGCCCAGTGGTAAACTGCGCCAGCCAGGTTGTCCTGTCAGCAGTTGCCCCAGAGTGAGAGGCGCAGCCGCTACAAGCAGAAGTGCCTGTTGTGGCACCCCGTGCCTCGAACCATGGGAGCCATGGGAATCCCGGGCGTTAGCTGAACTTCTCAGCTGAAGTGTTACATATTACATAAGCAACATGTACCCTCTGGTTATTTAACATAGCCATGGAAAATCACCATTTTTAATAGGTAAACCATCTATAAATGGGCTATTTTCCATGGAGGGTATATAATTACATGATATTACATGTATAGTGATTCTCCCAGATGGTTTCATGGTCTCATGGGCCTAGCCTATACCCTTGGTTGATTGGTGGTAGCGACATGTAGGAAGTTTGAAACTAACAAGCAAACATGATTGATGGAGAAAGCTGAAACGAGGCCAGGGATGCATTGGGTTCAGTAGCCAATGACCTTCATAACATTATCCGTGCATAATGGTACTGTATCATACTACACAGTATATTTGCTACAATGTTCTGTTCTAGCTTTCGGGATATTTCGAGCCGATATGGACAATCCAGGGAGTCTTGGGACTGCATTGATTACACGCGTGCTGCCGGATCAGAGATCTTTTGATCATCGCCACTGTTTGCAGATCACCAGCCCGCAGCGGGAATCACGCAGATGGTGACTGGAATGGTTTCAAACAGCTAATCATCTAATCCCATCCACCTTAAACACCCCCTAAATGGGCAAACTATTAAGCCATGGTTTCTGGCAGGTTTCCAATTTTAGGAGGGGATTATAAACATTGAACAATCATTGGTGGCCTGAAGAGTTCCAACTTTTGCTGGTGATTCTTCCAGCTTGAGCTGAGGATAAGAATTTGGATCAGGAGGACCGGAGTTGCAATGCAGTAAACCATCCAAAAACTCACCATTTTGATGGGTGGGATTCCAACCATCCCCAAATACTGGGTTTATGATTGGGTTGCCAACATTATGCTGGCTTTTCTGACAAGTTCTTTTTTTGATCTCAGGAATATTCCATGCATCTAGAGCAAGATGAGTGCTGTGTGACACCAGAAATTTGTCGAAAAAATGGATGGTTCTTGTCCCCGTTGTCCCCCTGTGAAGGTGAACCGGTTACTTTTTGGTCCACCAGTCGACTGGGGAATCCGTAGGGAACAGCAAATATCATTGGCATCGTCGCAGGACGTGGCCACGGAGGTGTTCCAGTTCCTGCAACTGCTCCGGGACTGGCTGTTGGCATAGCGGAATTGCGCCGAGCAATTCGATGAATTGCACAAAGGTGGGTGTGTCTGAAAATGGGCATAGCCATATTCATAGGGTCAATGATGTTGATAAACCAGTACATTTAGAGGTGCCCTAACCATATTGGTGATGATCATATACTAGAGGATACTAGAGGTAACTATCCTAAAATGGCTAAACTATTGAGGTGCGTGAACACTATTTCATCCAGAGTGATATTGATGCCCACCCCAGTTATGTTTGTTGGTTTATAAATCCATCCAGTTGGTTATGTATCATGATATATCTACCATGAAGCCGATCGTTGGCCTAGGTACAAATAAACTTCGCAAAGGATTGGGGGCATCACCTTGTCTTATTCACATTGTTTCAACCCACATGTAACAACATGCGCGCCTCAAGGTGCGTCGACCTTTAGAGTTCATCTTTTTGTTTCGCTATAGATCCACACCAGAATGCATCATGATACATCAAATTGTGATAAATTGGATAGATGAACATTCCAACATGATCTAATATGATCTAATCATATCTAATCTGTTCTAGATGAACCTGATCTTTTCCAATGAGCGCATGAAAGTGGCTTCAGATACCAACAAGGTCAACAAGGTCAGGACAGAGTTTGGGAGCCAATCTCGTTGGTCTTGTCATGGGTCCTGGGGCAGCTGTTGATGTTTGTCGGCTTGTCGCTTGTGCCATTCCACCATTGGAATCCACTGGATAGCTGCGGCTTTGGGGTTTGGAATTCTCCGACTCCAATAAGATCAACCCAAGGGGATTCTGATTATGACATCTGTATATATTGTATAAATATTATATATATATTTATATATATATATAATTACATATATATATAATTACATATATATATATATGTAATTATATATTATGACTATGGTGACTTGTACCCCGATTCCAAACCACCGGGCCCCGCGCGGCCAATGCGCATTTGCTCACCTGGCCAGAGTTGAGGATCGGCCCAAAGATGGTTGATTTAGTTTCAGCAGATGGCCCAAAGATGGCAGAACATCAGGAAAGATGGCCCAGAGATTGAAGGATTCGATTCTCATTGAAGATGTCATGAATCTATTACTTGTTGCTTCCAAGCATCCTGTTCATGAAGTCGATCGGATTTTTCTTTGCTTGATCTTTTTCAATGTGTGGATGTTCATGTTGCTTGGAATGTTCGTGGCTCAGTCGACATTCTGTCGAAAAGATAGAGAGAACACGTTGTTGTTTATGGAGGAATAGACTGATTGTATTCTAGTCCATGAAAGAGAATTGAAACTACACCCCTGAACAGATTCAGAGTCTACACCCGGCCATGCATCACTTGTACATAGCGTACACAGTCCTCTTGAGAGTCTTATCATGTTGTTGGAATGTGTTTTCTTTGGTCAGTCTGGTCAGTCAACTGGGCTAAAACCCTACAACACCCTGGTTTGAAATCTGAATATTAATCAGCTCCTAAGATTTGTTTATTTGTATACTTGTGTGATAAATCCAAAGCCATTCTGTAAACTGCATAAGCCATCCCCAATGACTTACCAGAAATGTGTGGTGTGTGCATCATTATCCACAATTTGTAGCCATTGATTACATGAGGTTTACCACATTCTCATCCATTATCCATGTATTTTGTTGGTTGAATCAGGGGATCAAAATCGCATCATAACGTTGATAACGTTGTATCAATTCCTGAACATACAAACCCATAAGCTGTATAGTTGGTTCAATCACCATCGCCAGTTTTTATAGTTGGTTAAATCCCTAGTTTTGAATATCTTTGATGGTGATTCACCATGTGAAATCCACCATAAATCTCCATAAATCCTGACCAAATCCCCAGAAATCACCATGGAATTTTCCATGGTGAAGTCCCATGGCACCATCGTCAGGTCATGGCTGAACCGGCGGCGGCGGCCCGCCGCCCGGCGACTTTCTGCGGGCCGCTGTGCATGCTGTGCCGATGGGAACCAATGAGGTGCCGGCTGCTGGTTGGTGCTGTATTAAAACGATTGTAATACACTCTGGTAAACTAACATAGCTATTGAAAATCACCATTTTTAATGGGTAAATCCACTATAAATGGCCATTTTCAATAGCTATGTTAGTTTACCAGAGGGTAGTGACTGTTGACAATCAATCTAATAGTGATCATTGATGATAATAGGCTGACTGATGAGAATGAGGATAATGATGATAATAATGATGATAATATTGATAATGATGAGAATGATGATAATTAATGATGATTAAAGGCGGATGAACTCCAATGACTATATTTGTTCTGTTTCATGAGGGTTCGAACCACCAAGCAGAAGATTGGTAATGATGTATATATCTGAAATAATTTGTCTGCCTCATTCTATGATAGATATAAACACACCCCAGGAATCTAGATTAACCTTTGCTTTTTAGGGAACCATCCAAAAGAATGGCCATTGTCTGGTGTTGTGCGTTATCTCTACATATTCACGGGGGGACAACCTATGATCTTACAGGAAACAATAACTGCCCGCACTTCTTGGAGCGTTTACACCTCCAGCCAGGATTCAAGTACTTGTATCTTCAATGATCTTAAATCTCTTGGTCTGTCTTAATTATGAATCCCAATTTCATCACAACTTTAGTCTGTCTTAATCTCCATCTGGAAATGATGCACCCGAGTTATAAGTATTACTTGTTCACGGGATGAAAACACCCAAATGCAGGGCCACCAGGGTTTTGACAAAATGGAACGGCGGAACGGCCCCGGACGGCCCTAGGATGGAAAAGAACTGGCAGCAATGGCTTTGAACCGAGCCTACTGCTGCAACTATGGTTTCTGGGCAGCAACACTTTCCATATGGAGGTTTCCTGAAATCGGGGTACCCCCAAATCATCCATTTTGTTGGGTTTTTCCAGGTTTTTCCATTATAATCCATCCATTTTGGGGTACCCCCATTTATGGAACCCCCCATCTAGTTTCCATTTTGCAGTCGTGTGCAATGGAACTGTTGGAAACTGTGTTCTTAAGGTATCAGAGGAACTTTCTACCGGTACCAACATAATTGGCGGTTGGCACAGAAATACGTGTCTGATCTCCGATGCACACATACATATATCTATACACATGTTACATAAATGTATGGGCATATAATGTAACACACACATATATATATACTTACATAATTAATCTTGATGCAATTTTATATCATCTATATATCCCTATTGATCCAAACACCTCCTGCGAAGTTACAAGACACCCCCTTAAATCATACTCCACAACAATTCCTAAGAAGGTGCTTGGAAGTTGAAAATTATACATATATACACATTGATATATACATACATATACATATAATTACATTTATATATATAGTTATATATATATATATGTTTATAGTTTTTCTCCAAACATCCCAGGCGAAGGCGTCGCCGCCTGCGCGCTGCGCTGTTGCGACAGTGTCTTCGTGGGCGCCTCCGTGGCCTTGGAGATGGGCCCGTTGCAGCCAGGCGGGCCGCCGTGGGTTTTGACGAACCGGGGTCGTTAAAGTGGAAGGTATACTCGTGCCAACCAGTTGACCCAAAGTGTGTGGTATACTTTGTGAGGTATACCAGTTGAAACATTTTGAAACCAGTTCAGTTGACTTTGTTTTTGTATCGTGCCAACTGTGATCACAGCTTTATCTGAAGACTTTTTGTCCCAAGATGCCAGGAAACTGTTCCGCAACAGAACTTTCACAACGATAATGACAACACCCAACTTGGTGGTGTCAGGAAGTCTTATCGTGATTCCTACAAGGTCAACCCAGTTATGATTTGCTTCCGATTTGGTTTATAACCGCCATCAACTGTTATTTCATTGCCATCAACCATAGTTATTGGAGTTAGCGAAGCACCACCTCAGCTATCCCACCTTGTAAAAATATATACTGATGATTTTTTGGTGAAGGGTCTCAAGCACCAACCCTGAAACATGACCAGGATCCTTGTCCCCTGTGACAGTGGCCCTGGTGTCCATGGCAGCAAACGGGAAAAACCCTGAGGCGAGGTCAATGTCAACCCGCGGGCAATACGAAGCTCCATGTTATTCGCCAACAAACATGATGGTATATTAATGGAATATGGAGTATTGATGAAGAAATTCCTGGTTGATTGTGCAACAGGGTCCCTTAAAACGATGGTTTTCAAGCATCAAAACTATGGGATACCTCCGGTGTCCTCAAAGATGGCGGGCTGGGAAAATCCACTGTAAATAAAGCTTGAATGAGGAAATGGTCTATACATGGATAATTTTCTGTTGCCATGGGTACAACAACATGTGACAACTGGATCCATGCTTGCGAAAGTCTGTTATCTTTGGGGAATATCAAAAGTCAGTAGGAAGTTTTGCCCCTAGATACCCTCCAATGTGGGATAATTAAATAGCTAATGATGAATAATTTCATGATTTGAAATGCAATGTTTGGGGTGTAACGTAATACACCATTTTCAGACACAGCCAACAATATGAACTTGTCCCAAAATAAGTTGTCCCAAAGATACACAGTGATAATTAAAATCAAAGATGGGGCCTCCCATATTATCAGTAACTAGGGACCATTCAACAAGTGTTGATTGTAGCCAGTTTTGCATGGAACATGGCAATGGGCATGTCCTATCAACATCTACGTCTATTCGCATGGCCATGTTGGATTATACCGGACTCGCATGGCCATGGATCAGATGTATTCGTATTGTCTTGGCCTAAAGAACATGTTTCCGTGTGCACCTTCGATGCCTGCTAACTAACTTGACTCATTGGGTCAAATCAGCAGCTACAGTCGAACATCTGCACTGTATGCATGTACATATATTATATAAAGTCAACATGGAGAAGATAACACATGAACAAATCAAACACATATCACTGAAACTTGAATACGTTAGGATGATTATGAACATAAATATGTATATATATATATGTAACCAGTCTAGTCCACTATGTATATAAACACACACACATATATATACATACATAATATGCTCACTATCACAATGATCAAAGGACATTTAGTTAGAAAACGTCCGAGTTATGGACGATTGTCATGGTTAGCATTTCCACACTGAAGTCATTGAAACACGCAGGAGATCGAGCAAGTGGACTGGGTCCCCGGACCCGTTGCACAGGCATCGTTGGGGCCCATGCTGAAGGAGCAGAAAATCACGCTTGGTTTATTATTTAACGGGGAATTCACCATCGAAATAGTGGTTTTAATCATCAAAACTATGGGATACAATTGAAAAATAGGGACGGAACATATATAGCCTAGCAGTTTAAGCGCGATTTCACCATGAAAATGGTGGTATAATGGAATATACGGGGGATTCACCATGAATTATTGATGAGGTATTCATGGAATATTGGGGAAAATCCTGGTTGGTTCATCCCCAATTCGGGCCAAACTTTTCAGGTTGGGTGAAAAATTGCATTTTATCCTCATAAGATGGATTGAACATGGGATTTACCACCATGATATTGTGGATGAATAGGGATGTTGGAAAATTTTTGGGCCGTTTACCTTTCAGTTGCCTTTCAGGATCTGAGAAACAGCGATCGGCAAAAATGATTCGAGAAGAACATGTGCCATGTTAGAAACATGTGTCCTAGATTCACTGCAAAATGTTGCCTTACATATGCAGGAATGTGTGGGGAGAGGGCGATGAATACATTTGTTTTAGCAACAACATGAGGATACAGTACTGTATGTATGTACGCATTCATACAGTCTATATAAATAATATACACATACTGTATTTGATAATGGTTTATATATATATATATATATATACATGTTTTTACAGTATATACATATTATATTTACACAGTTATACACATGTGCAGTGCACTACACGTATGAAATCTACCTTTTTATCATTGTGAAAATCATGGAGATGTTCAAAAAATGGAGTTGGATTTGCAGGATCAAACCTTGGATCGGTGGGGATTCATGGGCCACGAATTAATGTGTTTTTACCCCACATCATCAAAGAGTGGTTAAAGAATTTTTCATCTCTTTTCTTAAGTATAAACAAGGAAATGGCCGTGGTGGCGACCCTGGGCAATTTGCGCACACCATAATGTGGACAAGGCACGACAAGGCATGAAACACTGGAAGGGTGTTATGTTTCCGTAGTTGCATCATTGGAAACATGTGTACCTTGTCCCATTCTTCCCATAGGTTTGTGAGATCCGAACCTTTTCCCGAATGCGTAGCAAGGGTTCCCGTTTCACTCTGGGGGTCTGGGGGTTGAGGGTGTGTTCGCTCGACGTTGCTTCCGCGTCCGCAACCGTTCGCAACCGTTCGCAACCGTCCGCGCGATCCCCGTATGGCCGTGCCTATGGGAAGTTCTGCAGA